>Ga0209918_1000248_pt1 | contig 40063 bp, 42 predicted proteins | sample SalPonD_shore_MG_FD_185712 | JGI IMG/M metagenome (GOLD analysis project Ga0209918, IMG submission 185712) | Salt pond soil microbial communities from South San Francisco under conditions of wetland restoration - Salt Pond MetaG... | ecosystem: Environmental > Aquatic > Marine > Intertidal zone... | reverse complement strand
CGCAGGGCACGGCTGTGCGGGCGCTCCGCGGCGTTGCACTCACTTGAATTGGCCCGCCAGTCCTGCGCTCGTGCGCCTTGCGGAGCGCCCGCACAGCCGTGCTGACACGCGACGAACTTGTGTCAAGGGACACCAGGGAACGTCTGATTGATCCATTGCGCTCGCGTGGTGGCCCGGGGCTCTGCCGATTCCGGCCCGTGGCGCTCTTGCGGCGCTGGCCCGATGGCTTCGGCCATGGTGCCGCCACCGCGCCGGCCCGGGACGCCGAAATCGAATCGAGCGCGGCCGACAGCATTCCCGCCGCCGATTTCCGCCTCGGGCGGAACCGGGATCGCGTGTGCACTGTCGCACGAACCAGACCTTGCCCGCGCCGGCGGCCGGTGTCCGGCATCCGGCTTCGCCCGGCACCGCGCCCGGGGCGGGGATCCGGCCCCGGGATCCGGGACACCCATTGACGGAGACTGCCCATGTCCGATCAGAAGCCCAATGATTCACGCCGCCGCTTCCTCAAGCTCAACGCCATGACGCTGGCCACGCTCCCCGTGACCGCGCTCGTCCTCGGCGGGACCGTGTCCCGCAAGGCGTTCGCGGCCGACGCGGAACGCCTGAGCGAGAGTGATCCGCAGGCGAAGGCGCTGCACTACGTGAAGGATGCGAGCCAGTCGAACCAGCGGCAGGCGGCCGACCACTTCTGTCACAACTGCCTGCACTTCCAGGGCAAGTCGGGTGACGACTGGGGACCCTGCAACATCTTCGGCGGGCGACTGGTGCACCGCAAGGGCTGGTGCGCTGCCTGGGCCAAGCAGGGCTGAGGCGCGTACCGGGACGTGCGCTCCGGGGGCGGGCACGCCTCCCCCGGAGGCACGGGCTACCGCCTACTCGGCGGCGCGCAGGTGGTAATCGTCGACGAGCCGATCCAGCACCTCGCGCTGCGCCGGCTTGAGCTCCAGGTCACGGAAGCCGGTACGGTGAAACGCCGGGTGCAGCGATGGCGCCGTCCACGAGGCGATGGCCTCGAGCTCGATCTCGCGATATCCGAGGTACGCGATCGGCAGCGGCACGCGCAGGTGATAACGGCGATCGACCTCGAGGGGACCCTCGGACGCCACCATCAGACCACCCGGCGAGATGTCCACCAGGTATCCGATCGGATCGTCCGTGTCGGCGTCCATCACCTGCACGTGGAACATGAGCTGATATCGGCTCTTGCGTCTGCGCTCTCGCACGCATCCCCCTCATGCATCTGCCACATCGTATCCGGATCGAGCCGCGGACGGCCCCTGGTGCCTCCCGCGGCCGGTCGCCGCGCGACGACCATTCCTCGTCCATTATAAGCGAGACGCGGCCTCGCATGCGCCCGTGATCTCGCGCAGCAGCCGCAGCATGGATGCCGCCTTGTCGAAGGTCTCCTGGTACTCGGCGTCGGCGTCGGAGTCGATCACGATGCCGCCGCCCGCCCAGAATCGCGCCATCCCCGCCGCGTGCACCAGCGTGCGGATCGCGATGTTCGTGTCCATCGCGCCGTCGAAGCCGATATAGCCGATGGCTCCGCAATACACGCCGCGCCGGTTCGGCTCCAGTTCCTCGATGATTTCCATTGCGCGGATCTTCGGTGCGCCCGTGATGGAGCCGCCCGGGAACGAGGCGCGCAAGAGATCGAGTGCATGGCGGCCGGGCGCCAGCCGGCCGGCAACCGTGCTGACGAGATGGTGCACCGTCGGGAAGCTCTCGATCTCGAACAGGCGTGGCACGTGCACGCTGCCCGGCACACAGACGCGCCCGAGATCATTGCGCAGCAGGTCGACGATCATGACGTTCTCCGCCCGGTCCTTGGCGCTGGTGGCGAGCTCCCCGGCGAGGGCCCGGTCGCGAGCCGGGTCCTCGGAGCGCGGCCGCGTCCCCTTGATCGGGCGGGTTTCGACGTATCCATCGGGCGCGACCTGCAGGAAGCGCTCCGGCGACACCGACAGGACCCGGGCGCCCGGCGTGTGGAGATAGGCGGCGAATGGGGCCGGGTTGATGCCACGCAGGTGCCGGAAGGCGGACCAGGCATCTCCGTGCGCCGGTACCTCGAAGCGTTGTGCGAGGTTCACCTGGTAGCAGTCGCCGGCACGCAGGTATGCGTGGACGCGGTCGAACGCCGCCCGATAGCCGGCGCGGTCGAAGTTGGCGCGCGCCTCGCCGGTGACCCGGAATGGCGCGGCCGCCGGCGCGGCGGCGGGAGTGGCGAACCGCCGGCGCAACTCCGACCAGCGTTCGCGGGTGCGCGGATCCCGACCGGCCCCGACGAGACGCGTGCGCCGGGTCTCGTGGTCCACCACCACGGCCCAGTCATAGATGCCCACGGCCATGTCCGGGATGCCCGCTCCGTCGCGCACGATCTCCCGGATACGCTCGAGCCGCCGCACGAGATCGTACGCGAAGTAGCCCACGGCGCCACCGGCAAACGGCAGGCCGGGCACCGCACGTGCGGCATCGCCGAGCAGGGTCCGCAACAGGGCGAAGGGGTCCTCGTGCGAATGGCTGCACGTGCCGCGCCGATCGATCAGCGTCTCGTCGCCGCGCGTCACGAGCGTCGCGGTCGGGTCGGCTACCACGAGGTCATGACGCCCATGCACCGCACCCGCGGCACCGCTGTCGAGCAGCATGCTCCAGGGCTCCGCCGCGACCGCCTCGAAAAGCGTGGCGGAGTCCGCGCGGTAGGGAAGCTCGGCAATCAGCGGGGTCGAGTCCATCCAGCGACAGCCGTCGATTCGTGGCGGGCACAACGGGAGCGCGATGCTACCAGAGTCGGCCACCCCCCGTTCGGCGCGGCTGGCGGACTCCGCTCGACGCCGCCGACGCGGGGTTGCGGGGTCAGTCCGGGTACGGGAACCGGGCGCGAAGCTGCGCCTCGAACGCGGCGGCGAGCGCGTCCCTCGGACGTCCGGCCGCCGTGTTGCGCAGCTCGTCCGGGAGCACGGATGGATCGAAGTACCGGACGCCGACGAGGGCGTACTGCGGATTGGCGTCTCCCTCGCGCCGGAAGAACCGGTAGAGGCGCAGGTAGCCCTCCGCGATGCTGCGCCGGTCAGCGGTGGTCAGGTGTCGGGGCGACCCCTGCAGCGCCGGAAGCCACAGGTGCTCGTCGACCGACAGCCGGTCCGGGTTGCGGATGCCCGTGTTGCTGTTCCAGATGTGCGGCCAGTAGTACGGATTGACGTAGTTCCGGCCGGCGAGATCCCAGAGCGTGTCGCCACGGTGCACCGTGTAGCTGCGACCCCGGAAGAAGGGCGCGCCCGTGCCGGCCTGCGCCGTGCCGCTCGCGGCGGCGTGCCCGGTCGACTCGTCCGCGCGGGGCTGCACGCCGGCGCCCGGCTCGACCTGGCCGCCGCCGGTCGCTGCCGCGGCGCTCGCCCCGGCGTCCGCGACCTGCGCGTTCCCGGCGCCCGCCTCGCCGGCGGCCCGGTCCTGCCCCGGTGTGCGTGCCGTTCCGTTCGCGCCATCCGCGCGAGTGCCCGGCCGCGCGGCAGGGGCCGCGGCCGAGGCCGTCGTATCACCGCCGGCGTCCGCCACGACGGCCGGCGCACCGGTGGCGGACTCGCTCGACGCCCGGGGGGCCGCAGCGTCCCCGCCCGCGCCACCGGCGGACGCCGACGACGACCCGGTGCCTGCGCGATCACCGGCGGCGGTGCCCGCGTCCGCCACTGTCGTCCCGGCGGCCCCGGCCCGCGCATCGGCGCGCGTATCGCCGGGGGCGGCTGCGGGCGCCTGCCGGGTCCCGGCCGCCGGCCTGGCGCGGTCGGCAGAGGGCGCGGCCTCATCGGCACGCGACCCGACGGACCCGGTCGTCGGCTCGGGCACCTGGGCAACACGCGCGACCGGGCGCGGCGTCGGCCACAGCCACCACGCCAGCAATGCCAGGAGGAGGACGAGCCCGATGGCAACGCCCCAGCGAGCGGCGTCGGAGCGACGCCCGGATTCCGTGTCTTCCGGGGCGCCCGATTCATCCGGTGCGAGCCCCGGGTCCCGGGGCGCGGGCGTGGCAACGCGCTCTACCGGGGTGGCGACCGGCGCGTCGGGCCGGCGATCCGGTGCGCGCGATCCGGCGGGCGCGTCCGGGGACTCGCCGCGATCGACCACGCGCAGACTGCGCTCGGCGATGGCGGCCGCGGCCACCGACGGCCGGCCGTCCCGGCCCCGCGGCATCGGGGGCGGACCGCTGACCGCTTCTTCCTGGTCGTCGCCCGGGGGCAATCCGCCCGCCGCATGGACATCGCGCATCGTCCCGCCCAGGGCGGCTTCGCGCGACCCAGAAGCGGCCGTGGGCTGCGCGTCCGGAGCGTCGTCGCCCGACGCGACATCGTGACGCCCGTGCGCATGCACGGGCGCGGCGGGGACGGTGCCCGACCCGCGCGTGATCTCGTGGGTCCCGGTGCCCAGGGTAGCCTCGCGCGAGGCATGTGGCTCGCGGAGCGGTACGGCCGGCGGCCGATCCGGTTCGACCCGTTCCCGCAGCGCCTTCGCCGGCCGGAACAGGACCCGGTGGCGCGCCGGGATGGCAATGCGCTCGCCGGTACCGGGATTGATGCCGGTGCGCGCCCGGGTCGGGCGCAGGCGGAAGGTGCCGAAGCCGTGGAGGCGCACCACGCCGTCGCGCACCAGGCCTTCGCGGATCACCACGATGAGCGCACGGGCGGCCGCCTTGAGGCGCTGCGCGTAGGCACGATCGCCGTCGGCCAGCTCATCCGCCAGACGCCCCTCGAAGACGCGACGGTTCACGTTTCCGGCTCCCAGGCCTGCGCCGCATCGCGCAGCACCTGCGAGGCGCGGAAGGTGACCTGGCGGGTGGGCGGAATCTCGAGCGCCTCGCCATCGCTCGGCCGGCGGCCCCGATGGCCGGCTACCTCACGTGTGCCGAACGTCCCGAGCCCGCGCAGGACGACCGTATCGCCGACCGCCAGCCGATGCGCGATTGCGTCGAGCTTCGCCTCGAGGAGACGCCGGGCTTCCGCCTTGCTCGTCCCGAGATGCCGGGCGAGCTGCTCCACGATCTCGGTCTTCGTCATGGCCCCAGCCGCGCGTGCGCGGACCCCCTTTGGGCTCGATCCCAGTATAGCGCACGCCATTTCGGGCGACAGAACGGCATTTTGGGCGCCTGTCGACACAATTTCCCGCCCGGATCGTGGCGAGTCATGGGGAGTCGCCCGGTGGCGACCGGGCGCAATGGCGGGAATGCCCCGTTGGGCGGGCCGCGCCGGCGTCGCGCGGCGCACGTTGCCGGGACGGATCGACTGAACGTTTCGCACGTTTTGCACGGGGCCGGCAGGCTTTCCAATGCCGAGGCGCACGGTTGCGCGCCCCGGTGCCCCCCACTACCCTTGCCGGGTTACGTATCTCCCGCGCACCCACGACCGGAGTCCGCATGTCCACCAACCGCAGCAAGTCCCCGCGCAAGCCCGACCGGCGCCGCTATTCCGCCCCTGTCGTCGACGGCCCGGCACGCGCGGCGAGCCGCGCCATGCTGCGCGCCGTCGGCTTCACGGAGGACGACTTCCAGAAGCCGCAGATCGGCATCGCCTCGACCTGGGGAATGATGACGCCCTGCAACATGCACATCGACAAGCTCGCGAACGAGGCGGTCGCGGGGGCCGATGCGGCGGGCGGCAAGGGCGTGCTGTTCAACACCATCTCCGTGTCCGACGGCATCTCGATGGGCACGGAGGGCATGAAGTATTCGCTGGTGTCGCGCGAGGTGATCGCCGACTCGATCGAGACCGTGACCGGCTGCGAGGGCTTCGATGCCGTGGTGGCGATCGGCGGCTGCGACAAGAACATGCCCGGCTGCATGATCGGCCTCGCGCGCCTGAACCGTCCGGCCATCTTCGTCTACGGCGGCACCATCCTGCCCGGATGCCACAAGGACCGCGCCGTCGATGTCGTTTCGGTCTTCGAGTCCGTGGGGCAGGAAGCCCGGGGCCAGATCACGGCCGCCGAGCGCCTCGAGGTCGAGAAGTGCGCGATCCCGGGAGCGGGCTCCTGCGGCGGCATGTACACGGCGAACACGATGGCCTCGGCCATCGAGGCGCTCGGCATGAGCCTGCCGCAGAGCTCGGCCCAGGCCGCCGTGTCCGAGGACAAGCTGCGCGACTGCCGGCGCGCCGGCGAGGCCGTGCTCGAGCTGCTCGACCGGGACATCCGGCCACGCGACATCATGACGAAGAAGGCGTTCCAGAACGCGATCACGGTCGTCATCGCGCTCGGCGGCTCCACCAACGCCGTTCTGCACCTGCTCGCAATGGCGCACGCGGCCGGCGTGAACCTCAAGCTCGACGACTTCACGCGTATCGGGAAGAAGGTACCCGTGCTGGCGGACCTGCGCCCGAGCGGCCGCTTCATGATGTCCGACCTGATCCGGATCGGCGGCATTCAACCGCTGATGAAGACCCTGCTGGACCATGGCCTGCTGCACGGCGACTGCCTGACCGTGACCGGCCGCACGCTGGGCGAAAACCTGGCGGACGTGCAGCCCTATCCCGAGGGCCAGGAAATCGTCGTGCCCTTCGACCGGCCGTTCAAGAAGGACAGCCACCTGCGCATTCTCTATGGCAACCTCGCCCCCGAGGGCGCGGTCGCGAAGATCACCGGCAAGGAAGGCACCCGTTTCAGCGGCCGCGCGCGCGTGTACGGCTCCGAGGAGAAGGCCCTGCAGGCCATTCTCGACGGCAAGGTCAAGGCGGGCGACGTGGTGGTCATCCGCTACGAGGGTCCCAGGGGCGGCCCGGGCATGCGCGAAATGCTGTCGCCCACGTCGGCGATCATGGGGCGCGGCCTCGGCAATGACGTGGCCCTCATCACCGACGGGCGCTTCTCTGGGGGCAGCCACGGCTTCGTCGTCGGGCACATCACGCCGGAGGCGGCCGTGGGCGGCCCGCTCGGCGTGGTGAAGAACGGCGACACGATCACGATCGATGCCGAGCGCAACGAGATCAAGATCGAGATCACGCAGAAGGAACTGAAACAGCGCCAGAAGGCATGGACGCCGCCGAAGCCGAAGTATCGCCGCGGCGTGCTGGCGAAGTACGCGAAGCTGGTGAACTCCGCTTCGCTCGGCGCCGTGACCGATGCCGACGACGACGCCGCGGATCGATGAGCACGGACTGTAGCTGTCCCGGGCTGCGCGACATGATCGCGCGGCTCATCGCCCAGGACACCGTCTCGAGCCGCGGCCACGCGGACCTCGACCGCAGCAACCGCCCGGTCATCGACCTCGTGGCCTCGTGGACCGAAGCCTGCGGCTTCGGCACGCGCATCCTCGACCTCCCGCACAAGCCCGGCAAGCACAACCTCGTGGCCACGCTGGGCAGCGGCCCGGGCGGCCTCGTGCTGGCCGGCCACGCCGACACCGTGCCCTGGGACGCCGAGCGCTGGACCTTCGACCCGTTCACGGCCACCGAGCGCGACGGCCGCCTCTACGGCCTCGGCAGTTGCGACATGAAGTCGTACCTCGCGCTCGCCGTCGAAGCCGCGCGGCGATACGCCGGCAGGCACCCGGCACGACCGCTGCACATCGTCGTCACGGCCGACGAGGAATGCGACATGGCGGGCGCACGGAGCCTGGCCGAGACGGAACCGCTGCGGGCGGATGCCGCCGTCATCGGCGAGCCGACGAACCTCCTGCCCGTGCGCATGCACAAGGGCATCTTCATGGAGCGCCTGCGCCTCGTGGGACGCTCCGGCCACTCCAGCGACCCGGCCTACGGCAACAACGCGCTCGAGGGCATGCATACGGCCATCGCGGCGCTGCTCGCGCATCGTGAAGAGCTGCAGGCATCGCAGCGAAACGAGTCCTTTCGGGTGCCGACTCCCACGCTCAATCTCGGTCAGATCCGCGGCGGCGACAATCCGAACCGGATCTGCGGCGAATGCGAGTTGTCGTTCGACCTGCGGCTGCTGCCCGGCATGGACCGTTCGACCTGCGGCTGCTGCCCGGCATGGACCTCGACGCCGAGCGGGAGCGGCTGCGCGAGCGCGTGCGCAGTGCGCTCGCGGGGGCCGGGCTGGAGATCCGATTCGAGCCGCTGTTCGAGGGCACACCGCCCGCCGAGACGGCCGCGGACGCCCCGATCGTGCGGGCCGCCGAGGCACTCACGGGACATGCGGCCGGCGCCGTGGCCTTCGGTACCGAGGCCGGATTCTTCCAGCGCCTGGGCATGGACGTGCTCGTCATGGGGCCGGGCAGCATCGCGCAGGCCCACCAGCCCGACGAGTACGTCGAGATCGGGCAACTCGAGCCCGCCGTCCGCGTGCTGGGCGAACTGATCGGGCGATTCTGTCACGCCGGCTCGGCGGCCACCGCGCACGCGGGCTGAGAGACGCCCGATGCGCATCGGCACGCTGGCGACCCTGCTTGCCGGTGCCATCGCCCTGGGCGGCTGCAGCGGCGCGGAGACGTTCGCCCAGTATCCCGGCTTCGCCGAGTGGTTCGCCGCGCATCCCCCCAACCCGGAACCCGCCGACGCGGCCGGGCGCGCCCTTCTCCAGCGCTACAGGCCACGCCTGTACGTGCCGGCCGGCGCCAGCGGTCCACTCGACTTCTACCGCGACTACATCGCGCATGGCACGCTCTACGCGGACGGCCGGCACTGGAGCCACGTCGACCGGACCCTCCTGGCTGCCCACATGCGCGAGCCGGACGCGGTGTTCGTTCACCATCGCCCCGCGGACCCCGAACCACACGCGGTCGGGTACGGACGCGTGACCCGCGCGGACATTCCCGGGATCGGCCGCGTCACGTTCCTGGGCTGGGATTTCGCGTTCCGGTACTCGGGGCTGCCCGCCGATCTGCCTGCGTGGGCGGAATGGCTTGCAGGGACCTTCGGCGATCCGGCCGACTGGCACCAGCTCGACCACTACACGACCGCGGTCCTGGCGCTCGGGCCGGGGCATACCCCGCTCGGGCTGATCCTGCAGCAGCACAACTGGCAGCGGGCCTACTGGTTCGGGCGCGATCTCGCGTGGCCGGCCGACGGGCACGTGCGCCTGACCGCCGCCGTGCGCTCGAACGAGCTCTACCCGTGGTCGCCCGGGTCCGCGCGACACCGGGTGGTGCGCTTTCTCGAGGCGGACAACGTCGACTGGCTCGCGACCGGCCATGGCGACGCACCGCGCACGGCCGCCCGCGACGTGACCCGGCCCGGGACCCGGGTGCGGTACGACCTGCGGTTCCTGCCGGGGACGGATCCCTTCTACCGGTTCCAGGGGCGCCTGGGTGCCGACCGCCTGCTGCCGGGCCGGGACGGGCCACCCGGCGCCGACTACGACGCGATCCCCGCGTTCAAGGACCGGGCGTTCCAGTTGTGCGCGTTTCACTGGGAGGCGACCATGGCGCCCGCTGCGCTCGCGCCCTTGCGTGCGGTCCTCGCGCATCCACGTGACGGCGATGCGCGTGCGCGGCTGATGGCTCGCTGCAAGCGGTTCATGGCCGGACGCGTGGGCCGCTTCGGTTACAATGCCGCGCTCGCCGACCGCGACCGGAACGCGTCCCGATGAACGATGCCGCCGACCCGCACGGGCACCTCGCCTGGTTCCGCAACGCCTCGCCCTACATCGCGAAGCACCGCGACCGGACCTTCGTGCTCGCCTTTGGGGGCGAAGCAGTCGCCGAGCCCGGGTTCCCGGCACTGGTGCACGACATCGCGCTGCTCGCGCGGCTCGGCGTGCGTCTCGTGCTGGTACACGGCGCGCGCCCCCAGATCGATGCGCGCCTCGCGGAGGCCGGCCGGGAACCCAGGTACCACGACGGCCTGCGCATCACGGACCCGGAGTCGCTGCCGCTCGTCTGCGAGGCGACCGGCCGCGTGCGCTTCGAGATCGAGGCACGCCTCTCGACCGGCCTTCCGGATACCCCGATGGCCGGGGCCGGCATCCACGTGAGCGGCGGCAATTTCGTCACGGCCCGTCCCTGGGGCGTGCACGGCGGTGTCGATTTCCAGCACACCGGCATCGTGCGGCGTGTCGACGCACAGGCCATCAACGCGGCGCTCGCCCGCGGCGACATCGTCATCCTGTCCACGCTCGGGTACTCGCCCACCGGCGAGATCTTCAACCTGCACGCCGAGGACATCGCCACGGAGGCCGCGGTCGCGCTGCACGCGGACAAGCTCCTGTTCCTGATGGAGCACGCGGGCGTACGCGACACGACCGGTGAGCGCATCAGCCAGCTCGGCCCGGGCGCCGCCGATCGCTGGGCCGAGACGCACGGCGAGGCGGACCCCGAAGGCCGCCGCCACCTGCGCAGCGCCGCGGTCGCGGTACGCCGGGGCGTGCGCCGCGCTCACCTCATCGCGCGCGCGGACGGTGCGCTGCTGGCCGAGCTGTACACGCGCGACGGCACGGGCACGCTCGTGACCGCCGAGACCTACGAGGGACTGCGCAAGGCCCGCATCGACGACGTCAGCGGAATCGTGGAGCTGATCGCGCCGCTGGAGGCCGACGGTTCGCTCGTGCGGCGCTCGCGCGAGCAGCTCGAGCTCGAGATCGATCACTTCGCCGTCATCGAGCGCGACGGGAAGATCATCGGCTGCGCCGCCCTGTACCCGATGCCCGATGGCGGGAGCGCGGAGATCGCCTGCATGGCGATCGACCCCGACTACCGCGGCGGCGGCCGCGGGCGCCAGCTTCTGGACTGGCTCGAGCGCGAGGCTGCCAATCGCATGCTTGCACGACTGTTCGTGCTGTCGACGCGCACGATGCACTGGTTCCGCGAACGCGGCTACCGCCCGGGCGACGTGGACGCGCTGCCGCACGAGCGCATGGCGCTGTACAACTGGCAGCGGAACTCGAAGGTGTTCGTGAAGGATTTGTAGGTGGGTCGCCGCGTTTCGGTGACCGTGCTTCGTCGAGTGCGTTCGTTGATTTGTCCTCGACGGGTTCCGTCCGCCCTGGCTGGCTCGCCGCCGCCCGGGCTGTGCCCGCCCCGGTGCCCGGCGCGCCAGACGGGGGGCAACGGATCATCCTGATGCGCGGTCGTTTCGTCCCGGCAACCGTGTTCCGACCGGCGTTCGCCTGTCCCCTGCAGGTAGCCTTCGGTCGGCGAGAACGGTGGCTCGGCAGGGAATGCGGTCCGGTCGACGACGAGGTATCCGCCAGGCCGCAGTCCGTGGCGTTACGACCCCGGGTCCCCCTTGGAGCCGCCGAGCACGGGCGCGGGCGGCGGAAATGCCCGCGAGGCCCTGGCCTCGGGTGGGCCGCACGGAGGCGGCCCACCCGGCCGTCAGGACAGGGACGTGCTGCGACCGGGCCCGTCGAGCTGCAACGAATCGACTCGCTCAAGGAAGCACGACCACCGAAAAACAGAGACCCGAAATACCGCAACGAGAAGCACACAACGCCGGATATAGCCTGCGGCACGAACACGCGGCACCGAGGAAGCGACGCCCACAGGCGCGGGCACCGTACTCAGCCCGTCTGCCGCTCCTGCTGCTGCGCCTCCTCGGCGCGCTTCTTCAGGTCGGCCCGCACCGCGTCCATGTCGAGCGCGCGCACGCTTTCGAGCGCCTGCTCCAGCGTCGACTCGGGCATCGCGCCGGCCTCGAGCATGATGAGGGTCTGCTCGCGGAAAATCGCCAGCGTCGGAATGGAGCGAATACCGAACATCTGCGCGACCTGTTGCTGCGCCTCGATGTCCACCTTGGCGAACACGATATCGGGGTGGCTGTCCGCGACCTTCTCGTAAACGGGCGCGAAGCTCTTGCACGGGCCGCACCATTCGGCCCAGAAGTCGATCACGACGATGTCGTTGTCGTTGATCGTGGATTCGAGGTTCTGATCGGTGAGCTCAACGACGGCCATGCAGGGCCTCCGGGTCGGCAAATGGAATGGCGCCCACGCGGCGCCCTGATTTTTAGGTAGGGGCGTCGGTCCCGAGTTCAACCCCCGGCACCGCCGAAACCTACTTCAGTGCCTGGCGCAGCTCGTCGAGGCGGGCGGTGGGATTGTCCAGCTCCACCAGGTACTGGCGCATGCGTGGCGGCAACGGCAGCAGCTCCGTCAGCCGGCTGCCGACCCACGAGGCATCCTCCCAGCGCGGCTCCTCATAGCGCACGATGGGCTCGAGCTGCCGCAGCACCTGGCGGAGGATCTCCACCAGCGAGCGACAACGCTCCGGCACCGCCTCCTCCGGTTCCGGGGGCAGCGCGAGTACCTGCGCCACGACCAGCTGGTCGCTCTCGACCGAAAGGTCGCGCACGCGGATCTTGTGCTGGCCGGCCACTGTGATGCCGAGCAGGCCGTCGGGCTGGCGGTCCCAGTCGACGATACGCACCTCGGTGCCGACCCCGTACGGAAGCGCCGCCTCGCCTGCCTCCCCGCCCTGGCGGATGAGGCAGATCCCGAAGCCGGTATCGTTCTTCAGGCAATCGCTCACCATGTCCAGGTAGCGCGGCTCGAACAGGCGCAGGGCGGACAGGCCGCCGGGCAGGACGACACTCGACAGCGGGAACAGGGGCAGCCGATAGGTCGGCTCGGGCTCGCTCATCGCGGATCGCCGTCCAGACCCCAGCGCGGTGTCAGCGTCTGCGGCAGATCGAGGTGGTCGAGCACGCGCGCCACCACGAAGTCGACCAGGTCCTCGATCCGCTCGGGGCGGTGATAGAAGCCGGGGTTCGGCGGCATGATGACCGCGCCCATGCGCGCGAGGCGCAGCATGTTCTCGAGATGGATCTCGGAGAACGGCATTTCGCGCGGCATGACGATCAACCGCCGGCGCTCCTTGAGCACGACATCCGCGGCCCTTTCCAGCAGGCTTGCGCACTGGCCGGCGGCGATGGCCGCGAGCGTGCCCGTGGTGCAAGGGCAGACGACCATGGCGTCCGGCGCGCCCGACCCCGAGGCCACCGGCGCCGTCCACTGGTCCATGCCGAGCACCTCCAGGCGCCCGGTGGCATCCGGGTGCCGCGCCTCGAAGAACCGCTGCATGTCGGCGGGGCGGGCCGGCACGGTCAGGTCCGTATCCATGCCGATCACCACGTGCCCGGGCTTCGACACGAGCAGGTATACATGGCAGCCGGCGTTCAGCAGGCAGTCGAGCAGCCGCAGTGCGTACTGCACGCCGGAGGCGCCGGTGATCGCCAGCGTCACGCGTTTCACGAGTCACCCTCCCGCGCCTGCAACGCGGCGGACAAGCGGGCGCTGGTAACCGCGAGGCGGTAGATCAGCGTCTCGACGAAGGTGCGGTAGTACAGCAATTGCGTTGCCGCCGGAGCGAGATCCATGAGCGCCTTGCTGACCCGCAGCACGACCGTGTCCGATTCGGCGACGATCGTCGCCGTGCGCCGATTCTCCGAGAGGAATCCCATCTCGCCGAAGCAGTCTCCCTTGCCGAGCGTCTCGATGCGCACGTCGCCCTTCGAGACGACCGCGTCACCGAGCACGACGATGTAGAAGCTCTCATCCATGTCGCCTTCGCGGATCAGCGTCTCGCCCGCACCATACTGTAGCAGTGCGCTGGCCCCGAGCACGGCGTCGATCGCGCCGTCGTCGAAGCCATCGAAGAAGCCCAGCCCGCGCAGGAGGTCGCGCTGCTCGGCCTTGGCCACGTGCCGATCGCCACGGCGCAGACGCTCGTGCACACGCGCGAGCGCACCTGCGAACTCGGCGCCCGAAGCGAACCGGTCCGCAACATCATGCGCCAGGGCGCGGTCGACGACCTCGGCGAGCTCGGCCGGAACGTCCGGGGCGACCGACGCGAGGCCGGGCGCCGCGCGGTCGACGATCGTGCGCAACAGCGCGTCGACGTCCGTCTCCTCGTACGGGCGCCGACCCGAGAGCAGCTCGAACATGACCGCGCCAACGGCGTACAGGTCCGCAGCCGGCCCGACGTCGCGTCCGCGCACCTGCTCCGGCGCCATGTAGAACGGTGTCCCGGCGGCCAGCTCGGTCGTGCCATCCCACGGCATGCCCATGATCAGCGCAATCGAGAAATCCGCGATCTTCACGGCGCCGTCCGGCGTGAGCATGATGTTGCCGGGCTTGATGTCGCGGTGGATCACGCCCTGGCGGTGCGCATAGTCGAGGGCCCTGCAGCAGCGGAACACGATCTCGATCACGCGGTCGCGCGGAAGGCGCTCGGTGCCCTGCGCGCCCCAGGCGCGCAGGGTCGACCCCGGCACGTACTCCATCACGATGTAGCTGTATGGCCCCTCGATGCCGGCGTCGAACACCGACACGATATTCGGATGCGCAAGCTGACCGGCTGCGTGCGCCTCGGAGAAGAAGGTGCGCCGACCCTGCGCCGAAACGGCGGACGCCGTGGCGCCCGGATGCGCGACCTTGATCGCGACGTCGCGGCCCACGAAGGGGTCGTGCGCGCGGTACACCGTGCCGCCCATGCCGGCGCCGAGCCGTGCACCGACCTCGTACTTGCCGATCCGGCCCGGGACCCGCGGTTCACGCGCCATGCGCCGACTTCCCCTCGCGCGCAAGACGGCGCGCCAGGCTGTCCGGCAGGCCGCCGAGCCCCGCGTTGCTCATCAGCAGCACGTGATCACCCGGGAGCGCCTCCCGGTCCAGGGCGGCGGCGAGCGTCTCCGTCTCGCGGTACAGCGCGGCACGCGCGGGCCCCAGCGCGGCCACCACGCGCGCGGCGTCCCAATCCAGCGGCCGGCCGGCGTGCAGGAACACCCGGTCGGCATCCGCGAGGGCGTCGGCCAGGCCGGCCGCGTGAGCGCCGCGCCGCATGGAATTCGACGCCAGGTCGACGACGGCCAGGATGCGCGCATCGCCCACGCGCGCGCGCAGGCCCGCCAGCGTGGTCGCGATCGCGGTCGGGTGGTGGGCGAAATCGTCGTAGACCGTGATGCCCCGGGGACGACCGCGGACTTCGAGGCGCCGGCGCACACCACCGAATGCGGAGAGCGCCGCGCAGGCCGCATCGACCTCCAGGCCGACATGGCGGGCCGCGGCTACCGCGGCCAGTCCGTTCGCCACGTTGTGACGGCCCAGCAGGCTCCACTCGACGCGCCCGCGGTCACCGGCGGGGCCGCACACGGTGAACGCCGACCCGTCCGGCGCGGCGTCATCGGCCCGCCACTCCGCCACCGCATCCGTGGCCGGTGGCGCGAATCGCTCGATCGGCGTCCAGCAGCCCATCTCGAGCACGGCATCCAGGGCCGGCGCGGCCGCGTTGGTCACGATGCGGCCATGGCCGGGTACGGTGCGCACCAGGTGATGGAACTGGCGCTGGATCGCGGCGAGGTTGTCGAAGATGTCCGCGTGGTCGAACTCGAGATTGTTGAGCACGAGGGTGCGCGGACCGTAGTGCACGAACTTCGACCGTTTGTCGAAGAAGGCCGTGTCGTACTCGTCGGCCTCGACCACGAAGAGGTCATTGCCGCCGAGGCGCGCAGACACGCCGAATCCCTGGGGAACACCGCCGATGAGAAAGCCCGGATCGAGATCCGCGCGGGCCAGCACGTGCGCCAGCATGCTGGCCGTCGTCGTCTTGCCGTGGGTGCCGGCGACCGCGAGCACGTGCCGCCCGTGGAGCACGTGCTCACGCAGCCATGCGGGCCCCGAGGCAAAGCGCAGCCCGCGATCCAGCACCGCCTCGACGACCGGGTTGCCGCGTGCGAGCGCATTGCCGATCACCACGAGATCCGGCTCCGGCTCGAGTTGCGCAGGATCCCAGCCCTCGTGCACCTCGATGCCCGCCGCCGCGAGCTGATCGCTCATCGGCGGATATACGCCCGTGTCGGCCCCGGTCACTCGATCGCCACGCGCGGCCGCGAGCTGGGCCAGCCCGCCCATGAAGGTGCCACAGACTCCGAGAATGTGGATGTGCATCAGGGCGTCATTCCCATCGGCGGGGGTACCAGCGCATCGCCGAGCAGGCTCGAGACCAGTACATAGGCCAGCGCCAGCAGCACGGCACGACCGAGCGACAGATCCAGTGCGTAACGCAGGATATGGCCGATCACCAGCGCGCTCCAGCCGTAGATCGCAAGCAGCAGGAGCAGGGCGATGCCGGCCAGTGCGGAGCCCGGCGGTCGCTGCACCACGATGTCGACCAGCGGCCAGGTCAGGAGCACGAGGATGGCCCCCGTTCCACACAGCGCGCTGAACGTCTGGCGGAAGCGCTCGGGCCGTCCGGTGACGCGCAGCACACCGAGCACGAACCCGGCCTCGAGCAGCACATCGACCAGAACGCGGCCGACGGCACGCCCGGGCGTGTAGATCTCGTGCACCGCCAGCATGGAAGCGCCGAACACGGCCAGGACCGAGCCGACGACGACACCGTCGCGCGCGGGCAGGTCCTGCGGGCGTGCGCGCAGGCGCAGCAGCTCCGCGAACACCAGGGAACTTCGCAGTACACTCACCACGGGATGCTCCGGATCGGATTTCGCGCAGGGAACCCGGGCCGACCGGTGTCGCCGCGTACTCACCCGGCGTACGCAGGCCCGGGGCCGGCCGCGGCCGGCCCAGTCTACGGAACCGCCGCCCACGCCGCACGTGCCGCGTCCGGCGATTTCAGGCATGATCGCGTCCCGTTCCGGTGTGCAGGTACCCGAAACCCAGTCCTGCATGGCGCAAATGCGAAGAACCGAACGCACACTCTGGCGCGCGCGAAACCGGTTCGAGGTGATCGCCAACGGCCATCGCTTCTTCCCCGCCATGGCGGAGGCCATCGGCGGCGCCCGGGACCGCGTCGCACTCGAGATGTACCTCGTCCAGTCCGGCCCCATCGCCGCGGTGTTCGTGGACGCGCTGTGTGGCGCCGCGCAGCGAGGCGTCTCGGTCCACCTGCTGATCGACGACTTCGGGGGACGCGGCCTCAACCGTGCCGATCGCAACCGGCTGCTGGGCGCCGGCGTCTATTTCGCGCGCTTCAATCCCTTGTCGCCGTTCAAGCTCACCTACAACCTGGTGCGCGATCATCGCAAGCTGCTCCTGGTCGACGATCGCTGCGCCTTCGTCGGCGGTGCCGGCCTGGCCGACGAGTTCGGGCTGGAGCCGGACCGCGGCTGGCGCGAGAACATGCTCCGGATCGAAGGGGAATGCGTGCGCGACTGGTGGCAGGTGTTCCGCGAGAACTGGCGGCGCTGGTCGGGTATTCCCTGCCACGCGCCGGGGCCGGCGGGTACCGGCACCGCCCACGGGCGGGTGGTGGCCGGCACGCGTGCCGGCGCGCGCCCCCTCAAGGCCGCCGCGGTTACCGACATCCGGCGCGCGCAGCGACGTGTATGGCTGGCGAGCCCCTATTTCCTGCCTCCCTGGAAGATTCGCCGGGCGCTCTCGCACGCGGCCCGGCGGAAGGTCGATGTGCGCCTGCTGCTGCCCGGGCCGCGCACGGACCATGCGTTCGTGCGCGCGGCCACCCACCGACTCTATGGCTGGCTTCTGCGCCACGGTGTGCGCATCTTCGAATACCAGCCGGCGTTCCTGCACGCCAAGGCCCTGCTGGCCGACGACCGCGCGATGGTCGGCTCGTGCAATTTCGACCGCTGGAGCCTGCGCTGGAACCTCGAGGCCAACCAGCAGATACACGACCGGGAATTCGCCGCGCACCTGACCGAGCTCTTCGAGGCCGATTTCGACAGCAGCGAGGAAATCACGCTCGCGGCGTGGCGCGCCCGCCCGCGGCTGGCGCGCCTGCGCGAGCGGTTCTGGGGCTGGGTGGAAACCGTCCTCGTCCGCGCGAGCTATCGCACGCTCGTGCTGGACCAGGCGCGGCGCCGGGGCGACCCGGAGCGACCCCCCACCACCCTGCACCGACCGTAGACCCCTACCAGTGGAGGCTCCAGCCGGCACTCCTGAGGGTGCTCGCGTAGGTGTCGGCGCCGTCGGCACGGACGATCACGCGCCGCAGGGACAACTCGACGGCGCCGGCGCGACCGAGCTCGATGCGCAGGCCCCCGCCGGCCGAGCGCTCCCGGCTGTCGAACCGGTATGCGGTGAAGCCGGCCCCGAAGACGGGATCGGACGCGCTGTCGCTCGCCGCGGACGCCAGGGCGGGATCACTGGCAGCCGTCAGCGTGGACGTCCCCGTGGCCGCGCCCACGCGCACCCATCCGGAGAGCCAACGCGTCGGCCACGCGCGGCCCTCCAGCGAGATCTCGTCGCGCGCGGTGTCGAACACCGCCGCATCGGCGCGTTCGCGGGCGTGATCGTAACGGGCCTCGAGCTCGGCTCCCGGGCCCAGCGGCATGCCAAGGCCGACGCCCGCCGTGACACGGGTCGTGTCACGCGGATCGTCGTCGTAGTCGCGCCGCCCGATGCCGGCGCGCAGGACCAGCCACGGCGCGACGGGACCGAAGCCGATCGGGTGCCGGTAGCGTGCGCTCAGGGCGAGGGCGTCGTTGTCGAGACCGCGGAAGTGCGCATGGCGCTCCCGCTCCCCGTCGGCCTGGAGCGTGAGCCGACCGGTTGCACCCATGTCGAGGCGCACGCCCGCCGTTGCCCGGAGCGCCTGGCGCGAATCAGACTGCGCGGGCGCGCCGCCGTTCACGTTCGACTCCTCGACGCTCGAGGCGGCGACGTGCCCGTAGAATTCGGCCCCGGCCGGCGGCGGCAGGCACGCCAGCACGATGGCCACGACAGGCACCCCCCGGGCGACCACACGGGAAAGCATCGGCATTCTCCTCCCGGCAGCCGGCCGGTTCGGTCGATTCCGTCACGCGCGCGTAACCGCGCCACTCTTCACTACGATAATGCCCGCGTGCGTGCGCCGGCCAGCGCCGCGAACGCGCCCGGCCTCCGGCGGGCGATTGCCTTTTCCATGGCGACCCCGCAGACTGCGGCTCGCTGGTGCCGGCCGGTTCCCCGCGATCCGCGAAGGCCCTGCAAACCGAACGGGGGCGCGATGTACGAACCGGGCAAGCCCACGCCCATGGCGCAGCGATTCCGCGGGTTCCTGCCCGTGGTGGTGGACGTCGAGACAGGCGGGTTCAATCCGCAGTCCGACGCCCTGCTCGAGATCGCCGCGATCCCCCTGTGCATGACGCAAGAGGGTCTCGTCGAGCCCGAGGAGACCGTCTCGACCCATGTCATCCCGTTCGAGGGCGCCAACCTCGATCCCAAGTCGCTCGAGGTGAACGGCATCGATCCGTGGCACCCGCTCCGGGCGGCCCGCAACGAGCACGACGCGCTGTCGTTCGTCTTCCAGCCCGTGCGCCGGGCCGTGCGCGACAACGGCTGCACCCGGGCCATCCTGGTGGGCCACAACGCCGCATTCGACCTTTCGTTCCTGAACGCCGCGGTCGAGCGCGCGGGCATCCGGCGCAACCCCTTCCATCCTTTTTCCTACCTCGACACGGTCACCCTCGGCGCACTGGCGTACGGCCAGACGGTGCTCGCGCGCGCCGCCCGCGCGGCGGGCCTGGACTGGGATACGGCGGAGGCACATTCGGCGGTGTACGATACGGAAATGACGGCGCGCCTGTTCTGCACCGTCGTCAACCGGTGGGAAGCGCTGCACGTGGACGACCCGGCACTCTCGGACTAGTGTCCCTTAAAACAAGTTCGTCACGTGTCAGCACGGCTGTGCGGGTGCTCTGCAAGGCGCACGAGCGCAGGACCGGCGGGCCAATTCACGCGCGGGGCACAGCGAGGCGGTCTTTTCGATCGTGCGACGGGCATGGTGCAAACCAGGCAAGCGGAACGATCGGGAGACGCGGCCGCCGGGCCGCGCGCGCTGCCGGTTTCGGGTAGTTCGGACGCGCTTCTGGCTGTCGACACCCGGCGGCGCATCGTGCGCGCGGCGTGCGCACGGTCGGATCCGCGACGGGGGCGGGCATGGGCGGGAATGACCAGCTGCTGCACGAGGGACTGTCCCTCGTCCTCGTGGACGACGCGCGCACGGGGCGCGCGTTTTTCCTGCGAGCACTGGTGCGCTCCGGGTACGAGGACATCCGCGTTGCCGAGGCCGGTGAGCAGGCCCTCGAGCTACTGGCGGAGCGCCCGGCCGACGTCGTACTTGCCGACTGGATGATGCCGGGCATGGACGGGCTTGCCCTCACCCATCGCATCCGTGCCCGCGACGAGGACAATGGCCGCTACACGGCCATCATCCTCTCGACCGCCCGCGAGGGCGTGGACGCGCTGGTCGACGCCTTCCGCAATGGCGTGGACGACTTCCTGCACAAGCCGTTTCGCCAGGAAGAGCTGATGGCGCGCGTATTCGCGGCCGGCACGCACGCCAATGCCCAGAACATGCTGCTCGAGACCGGTCAGACGCTCGCCCGCCAGCGGCACACGCGCGCCGAGAGCTGGCTCACCGACCCGGCGACCGGTCTGGGCACGGCCGCCTATTTCGATGCCCTGCTGGCCGTGCACCTGGCGGAGGCCGCAGCGCGCGGCGGCGCGGTGTGCTGCGCCGTGCTGGACGTGCACGGCCCCGCGTTCGCCGGCGAGCCGGACGCCTCCAACCTGCTGCGCGTGGCGCGCCGGATCGTCCGTGCCGTACGCCCGACGGACGTCGTCTGCCGCCTGGACGGACGGCGCTTCGGGCTGGTGATGACCGCCCCGGGCACGGGCAGGTTCCACGATGCGATTCTGTCCCGCCTGCGGCGGGAGGTCTCGGGGCGACCGCTGCCCACGGACGCCGGCGTGACACCGCTGTCACTGGCGTTCGGGCAGGCGGTCTGGGAGGGGCCGGGCGAGGCGCCACCGGTCGACGATCTCGCCCGATGGGCCACGGAGGCCCTGGACACGGACTGACCCCGCGGAGCGGCTCAGGCGCTCTGGGCGTCCGCAGCCTGCTGGACCATCTTCTGCAGCTCGCCCTGCTCGAACAGCTCGAGCGTGATGTCGCAGCCGCCGACGAGCTCGCCGTTGATGTAGACCTGCGGGAACGTCGGCCAGTCCGAGTATTCGGGAAGTGCCGCACGAACCTCCGGATCGGCCAGCACGTTGACCCAGCCGAAGGGTCGCTCGCACTGTTTCAGCGCCTGCGAGGTGCGCGCCGAGAATCCGCACATCGGCGTCTTCGGCGAACCCTTCATGAAGATCACCACGGGCTTCGAATCGATGTGCTGGCGAATGCGTTCCTGGACGTCCATTGCTGACCTCGATGGATGGATGACGGATCGGCCCGGGGCCCGGGCGTCCGCGCGCCCGACCGGGCGAGCGAGCATGGTAACAGTGCCGCAGGGCCCCGTCATGGGCGACCTTTTGCATTCGGTTGGACCGCTCGTATAATCCACCGTTCCCTGCGGCCGCCGCGACGCGGCCGTTTTTCATTGCGGCGGCAGCGCGGCGGCGCTGCCGCTTTTCGTTCGCCACCGCGGCCGGGCCGCACCGGAACGATCGATGACCGACGCGCTGATGTCCACGTATGCCCGCCTGCCCGTCACGATGGTGCGGGGCGAGGGCGCGCGCGTGTGGGACAGCGACGGCCGCGCCTACCTGGACGCGCTCGCGGGCATCGCCGTGTGCGCCCTGGGGCACGCCCATCCCGCCGTGGCGGAGGCCGTGGCGGACCAGGCCCGGACCCTCGTGCACGTGTCGAACAACTACCGCATCGAGGCGCAGGAGCGCCTCGGCGAGCGGCTGACACAGCTCGCCGGGCACGAGCGCGCGTTCTTCTGCAACTCCGGGGCGGAGGCCAACGAGGCCGCCCTGAAGATCGCGCGGCGCTACGGCCACGAGCAGGGCATCGATGAACCCGCGGTGATCGTCTGCGAGCGTGCCTTCCACGGGCGCACCCTCGCCACCCTCTCGGCGACCGGCAACCGCAAGATCCAGGCGGGTTTCGAGCCGCTGGTGCAGGGCTTCGTGCGCGTGCCCTTCGGCGACATCGACGCGGTGGAACGGGTGGCCGCGAACCGCCGGAACGTGGTCGCCGTGCTGGTGGAGCCGATCCAGGGCGAGGGCGGCGTCCGCACCGCGCCCGACGGCTACCTCGCCGGCCTGCGCGAAGTCTGCGACCGCAACGGCTGGCTGCTGATGTGCGACGAGATCCAGACCGGCGTGGGCCGTACCGGCCGCTGGTTCGCGCAGCAGCACGAGAACATCGTGGCCGACGTCACCACTGTCGCCAAGGCGCTGGGCAACGGGGTGCCGATCGGCGCCTGCATCGCACGCGGGCCTGCCGCCGAGATCCTCGTGCCGGGCAGCCACGGCTCGACCTTCGGCGGCAATCCCCTCGCCTGCCGGGCGGGCCTCGCGGTCCTGGACACGATCGAGGCCGACGGCCTGGTCGAGCGCGCCGCCACGCTGGGCGAGCGGATGCGGGCCGGATTCCGCGCCAGCCTCGGCGAGGTCGAGGGCGTGCGCGAGATCCGCGGACAGGGCCTGATGATCGGGATCGAGCTGGAGCGCGATTGCGGGGCGCTCGTGCGGCGCGCCCTGGACGCGGGCCTGCTGATCAACGTCACCGCCGGCAGCACGCTGCGCCTGCTGCCCCCCCTGGTCCTCTCCGATGACCAGGCCGACGCCATCGTCGAGGGCGTCAGTGAACTCGCGCGCACCTTCCTGACCGAGTCGGCCGGCTCCTGAGAGATGCCGTCGTGTCGCTGCGCCACTTCCTTTCGCTGGACGACCTGAACGCCGACGAATTCCGGGCCGTGCTCGGGCGCGCGACGGCACTCGGCCGCATGCACCGTGCGGGAGAGCGACATGCACCGCTCGCCGGCCGGGTGCTGGCGATGATCTTCGAGAAGTCGTCCACGCGCACGCGCCTCTCCTTCGAGGCGGGCATGGCGCAGCTCGGCGGCCACGCCGTGTTTCTCTCCCCGCGCGACACCCAGCTCGGCCGGGGCGAGCCGATCGAGGATACCGCGCGCGTGCTCGCGCGGATGTGCGATGCCGTGATGCTCCGGACATCCGCCCACGAGAACGTGGAGCGATTCGCGGCCGTATCGACCGTACCCGTGATCAACGGCCTGACCGACCGCTGCCATCCGTGCCAGCTGCTCGCCGACATGCAGACGTTCACCGAGCTTCGGGGCGACATCGCGGGGCGCACGGTCGCCTGGATCGGCGACGGCAACAACATGTGCCATTCCTACATCAACGCGGCGCGCATCCTCGGGTTCGAGCTGCGCATCGCGTGCCCCGGCGACTTCTCGCCCGACCCGGCCATCGTGGCGCGGGCGGGCAATGCGGTACGGGTGGCCGACGACCCGGCGCGGGCGGTCGAGGGTGCCGACCTGGTGACGACCGACGTCTGGGCCAGCATGGGCCAGGAATCCGAGCAGGCCGCGCGCAGCGCCGCGTTCCGCGGCTACCAGGTCGACCGCAGACTGATGGGCCGGGCCGCGCCCGACGCGCTGTTCATGCACTGCCTGCCGGCACACCGCGGCGAGGAGGTCGCCGCGGACGTCATCGACGGGTCGCAGAGCGTGGTCTGGGACCAGGCGGAAAACCGCATGCATGCGCAGAAGGCGCTGCTGGAACTGCTGCTCCTGGGCACCCTCGGCGCCTGACGCGCGCCCCGCCCCGCTATTTCCCGTGCTCGCTGAGCGCGCGCGTGGCCTGCTCCAGGCTCGTGTGCCGGATGTCCTTGCCCTCGACCATGTAGACGACGTATTCGCAGATGTTGCGCGCGTGGTCACCGACGCGCTCGAGCGCCCGGGCGCACCACAGCACGGAGAGCACGCCCTTGATGGAGCGCGGGTCCTCCATCATGTGGGTGATCAACTGGCGCACGACGGCGTCGTATTCCTGGTCGATCTTCGACTCCTCGCCGGCAACCTGGAGCGCGGCATCCGCGTCCATGCGCGCGAACACGTCGAGGGTGTCGTGCAGCATGCGCCGTACGTGGTCCCCGAGGTGCTGGACCCCGACGAGCATGCCGTCCTCGCCGGTGGTGCCTTCCTGCGCGAGATCGCTCGCGAACCGGCCGAGTTTCTCGGCCTCGTCGCCGATGCGCTCGAGATCGGTGATCGTCTTGATGATGGTCACGACGATGCGCAGGTCACTCGCGGTCGGCTGACGGCGCGCGATGACCTGCGTGCATTCCTCGTCGATCTCGACCTCGAGCGAGTTCACGCGGTAGTCACCCGAAACCACGCTCTCACCGAGCTCGCTGTCGGCACTGAGCAGGGCCTTGAGGCCATCCGCGAGCTGCTTCTCGACCAGTCCGCCCATGTTCAGGACCTTGCTGCGGATGTCGTCGAGTTCCTCGTCGAACTGCTGCGAGATGTGCTGTCCCAGCTTGAGGCTGTCGATGGCTTATTCCTCCCGGGGCCGCGACCGCGATGGGCCGGCGGCTGATCGATGTTCCTGATCTTCGGACGCGGTCATTGTAGCGCACTGCCGCCCGGTCGCATGAGCGGAAGAACATGCGGACGCCCCGGTCGGCGGGCTCGCGGGGCACGGCGAGCCCCGGGACGATGCAGGTCGGCGAACCGGGCCGCTGCGCGGATCATGCCCGGGCCGGCCCCTTGTCCTGCTCGTGCCGAATGTTCTCGCCCGCGACCATGCAGACGACCGCTTCGCACACGTTGCTCGCATGGTCGCCGATGCGTTCGCGCGCGCGCACCACAGCGCGTGCAACGCGCGCTGCATCGTGCGCGAATCCTCCATCACGTACGTGATCGGCTCGCGGGTCGCCGCATCGTACGCGCGGGTGACGTGATCCTCGGCCATCGAGACCTGGTGGGCGGCGCCGCGCGCGAATGCATCCAGGGCATCGTGGAGCACGCGCCGCGCGACATCGCCCAGGCGGTCGAGCCCGTGCAACAGTGCGCTGCCGAGGCCCGGCCACGAACTCGATCGCGAAACGCCCCGGCTTCTCCGCCTCGTCACCCACGCGCTCGAGGTCCGTGCCGGTCCTGATGGCCGCCATCGGGAAGCGCAGATCGGACCCGGCGGGCTGGCGCCTGGCGATGATGCGGGTGACTTCCTCGTCGATGCGCACCTCGAGGGAGTTGACGCGGTAGTCCGCAGTGCAGACCTCGTCACCCAGGCTCGCGTCCCGCGTGACGAGTGCGCGCCGACGCCGGGCGCGCTGATCCTCGACCCGGCCGCCCATCGCCATGACGAGCGGCTGCAGGCTCGTCAGCTCCGCGTCGTACTCGTGCTGGATGTGACGCCCCGAGCCGTACGTCATCGTGCCGTCCCCAGCACCCGGCCGGCATCGAGCGCGACCAGGCGATCGGCCGGGAAGATACAGCGGAACGTGCTGCCGCGCCCCGGCGAGGAATCGATCGAGAGTTCCCCGCCGTTGCGCGCCACGGCGTGCTTGACGACGGAGAGGCCGAGGCCGGTGCCGCCGCGGGCCCGCGAGCGGCTCGTGTCGACGCGGTAGAAGCGCTCGGTCAGCCGCGGCAGGTGGCGCTGATCGATGCCCTGGCCGTTGTCTTGCACCTCCAGCACGGCGCCGTTTTCACGGCGGCGCCAGGAGACGCGGATGCGCGCCCCGGGCGGCGTATGCTGCACGGCGTTCGTGACCAGGTTGCCGAAGGCGCTCGACAGTTCCGCCGAGATGCCCTTCAGGCCGAGCCCGGGGTCGGCCTCCAGGACGATCTCGTGGTTCCGCTCGCCGGACAGGCGCTCGGCGTCACCCACGAGCCCGCCAAGGAGGTCCGCCACGTTCACCTGCTCCGCGGCATCCGGGTTGGGCGGCTCCATCTCCAGCTTCGACAGCATGAGCAGGTCCTGGACGATGGACAGCATCCGCTTCGACTGGCGGTCGACGGCGTCGATGCCCTCGCGCACGTGCTCCGGCATCGCCTCGCCCTCGAAGGACTCGACGTAGCCGGTGATGACGGTCAGCGGCGTGCGCAGCTCGTGGCTCACATTGGCGACGAAGTCGCGGCGCACGGCCTCCACGCGGCGCAGCGTGCTCGCATCGCGCGCGATGAGCAGTTGCTGGCCATCACCGTAACCGATGATGCGGATGTTGAGCTCGATGTCCTCGGATACGGGCGCGGTGATGTCCAGCGCCTCGTCGTAGTCGCCGCGGCGGAGGTAGTCGTGGAAGCGCGGGTCACGCACGAGGTTGTCGATGCGCTGACCCTGGTCCTGCGGATTGCGGATGCCGAGCAGCGTGCGCGCGGCCCGGTTCGACCACTCGATCTCGCGGTTCTCGCCCAGTACGACGGCAGCGTCGGGCATGGCCTCCGTCGAGCGGTGAAACCGGTTGAGGATCGCGGTAAGACGCTTCTTGCGCCGACGGTTGCGCTGCTGCAGGCGGTAGATGTGATGGACCAGTTCGTCCCAGATGCCGCTCGAGTCGGGCGCCTGCCGCAGCGAGCCGCCACTCACGAGCCAGCGCTCGACCAGGTACATCTGGCGCAGGTTCCAGGCCGCGTACAGGACCAGGCCGGCGAGCGTGCACAGCGTCCACGCACCGGTCAGCATGCCCGCCAGCAATGCGGCGGTCACCACGCCCACGAGGCGCCAGACTTCAGTCTTCCAGGCGTCGGACAGCATGTTCAGTCTTCGACAGACCCGCGACCCCGGGACCGCGCCCCCGGGACCGCGCCCCCGACGACGCGCGCGCGTGCCGGGCCTCGCCGCAGCAATCATAGCAGCCGGGCGCGAGCAGCGAAGCGCGCCGACCGCCCTCGACCCCGGTCACCGTCGCCGCCCGCGCGCGCCGCCGGGCGGCCATCATGGGTCGGGGGCCGCCTGCGCGGCATCCGGCTCGACGGCAAAACGGTAGCCGACACCGCGTACCGTCTGCACGGCCCCGTCCAGGCCCCAGGGACGCAGCAGCTTGCGCAGGCGCAGGACGTGCACGTCCACGGTCCGCTCCTCGACGAACACCTCGCGGCTCCAGATGTGATCGAGCAGTTGCGCCCGGCTGTACACGCGCTCGGGATGTCCCATGAAGAAGCGCAACAGGCGAAACTCGGTCGGGCCGATGTCCACGGGCTCGTCGCCAACGTAGACGCGGTGCGAGACGGTGGACAGGGACAGCCGGCCGGCGGTGAGCGTGCCCTGCGCGTCCTGACCGGACGTGCGCCGCAGCACGGCGCGGATCCGCGCGGCCAGCTCGCGCGGCGAGAACGGCTTGGTGACGTAGTCGTCCGCGCCGGTCTCGAGGCCGTGCACGCGATCGTTCTCCTCCGCACGTGCCGTCAGCATGATCACCGGCACCTCGCGGGTAAGCTCGTCGCGCTTGCACCGGCGCACGAACTCGATGCCGCTCGTGCCCGGCAGCATCCAGTCCACCAGCATGAGATCCGGCACGCGTTCCGAGATGCGCTGATGGCCCTCGGGCGCATCCGCCGCGGTGAGCATGTCGAAGCCCTCGCGCGAGAGTACGCGCGAGACCATCTCGCGCACCTCGGCCTCGTCCTCCACGAGCAGAATCGTCGCCTGCATCGTCGTCACCCGTCAGCCACACAGCGCTCATTGCACCGCAGTCTCATGACGCTGACATGACGGCGCCGTGACGCGGCTCAGCCGATCCCCGTGCCGTTCTCGACCGGGAACGTGGGCTCGAGAAGAACCACCCCGCGACTGTCCGACACCGCGCCGAGCACCAGGACCTCGGACTTCACGCCCGCGACACGCTTGGCCGGGAAGTTCATCACCGCCACGATCTGCCGCCCGACGAGATCGTCGGCGCCGTAGTTGGCCGTCAGCTGCGCCGAGCTCGTGCGCTCGCCATAGCCCGGCCCGAAGTCGATGCGCAGGATGTACGCCGGCTGGCGCGCCTTTTCGTTGAGCCGGGCCTCGACGATGGTCCCCGTCGCCAGCTCGACGCGCTCGAAGTCCTCGAACTCGATCATGCAACCCCCGGTAGAGTGACGGCCGGGGCATTGTACGAGAAATCGCCGGGCAACACGGCCGCGCGGGCCCGGGCGGCGCGGCGCCTTGAGTCGCCCACGCCCTTTTGCGACACTCCGGGCAGATCGGGCCCGAGGGTCTCCGGGAGACGCGGGCCCGTCCCGGCGTGGGCGAGAACATCTCAACGAGGGAGACGCGCCGCCACCCGACCGGCGGTGCGACGGGGGGGACACCGCCGGATGAAGAAGATCCTAGTGCCCGCGACCGTCCTGTTCATCCTCTGGCTGCTGCTGTCCGGCCATTATTCCGGGTTGCTGGTCACGCTCGGCGCGCTGTCCTGCCTGGGCGTCGCGATGCTGGCCGCCAGCCTCGGCACGCTCGACCCCGATCACCGAACCTTCGCGTTTCTCGTGCGCCTGGCCGCGTACGTACCGTGGCTCCTGAAGGAAATCGTGATGGCGAACTGGACCGTTGCGAAGATCATCTGGCGCCCGGATCTGCCGATCCGTCCACGGGTCATCCGGCCACATGCCTCGCAGCGCTCACCCATCGGCCTCGCCGTGTTCGCCAACTCGATCACGCTGACACCCGGCACGCTCAGCATGGATGCCGACACCTCGGGAGAGATCGCGGTCCATGCGCTCGACGACGAGTCCGCCCAGGGCCTGATGACCGGCGAGATGGACCGCCGCGTCGCCGCGCTCGAGAGCCGCGACTGATGTTCGCCGTAACCACGGTCGTGCTTCTCGTCGTGATGGCCGCGGCGCTCGCGCGCGCAATCCGCGGCCCGACACTGCCCGACCGCGTGCTGGCGCTGAACTTTTTCGGTACCGCCACGGTCCTGTTGATCGTCACGCTCGGCTTCCTGGACGGTCGGCCCGATTTCACCGACATCGCGCTCGTCTACGCGCTGATCAATTTCGTCGGCACCATCGCGCTGCTCAAATTCGTCCAGTTCGGCAACCTCGGTCACACCGAGGATCCGGAGGACCGCACGTGAGCCTCGTGCTGGACGGCCTCAGCTGGATCCTGCTGCTCGGGGGATCGGCGTTCGCACTCACCAGCGCACTGGGGCTGTTTCGCCTGCCGGACTTCTACTGCCGCACCCACGCCGCGGGCATGCTCGACACCATGGGCGCGGGCATGATCCTCCTGGGCCTGGGCCTGCAGGAGGGATTCACCCTGGTGAGCTTCAAGCTGCTGGCCGTGTTCGCGTTCGTCCTGATCACGGGACCCACGGCGGCGCACGCACTCGCGCGCGCCGCGGGCTACCACGGCGTCCAGCCCTTGCTCGCCGACACGGACGGGGAGGAGCCGCCATCGACCTCCTGATCAACATCGCGCTGCTGGTGCTGATGGCGGCCACGGCGATCGCGGTCGTGCGCCTGCGCGGGCTGCTGGCCGTGATCATGCTGTCGGGCATCTACAGCCTGATCTCGGCGGCGCTGCTGACCACGCTCGATGCCGTCGACGTCGCCATGACGGAGGCGGCGGTCGGCGCGGGCATCACCACGGTGCTCCTGCTTGGCACCCTGACCCTGACGGGTGCGGACGAAGCGCGGCCATCGCGTCCGCACCGGCGACTGCTGCCGCTGGCCGTGGTGATGGTCACCGGTGCGTTCCTCGTCTACGGGACGCTGGACATGCCGGATTTCGGGGCCGCCGATGCACCCATCCACCGGCACGTCGCGCCCCGGTACATCCACGAGACGGCCACCGAGGTCGGCGTGCCGAACATCGTCACCGCCGTGCTCGCAGGCTACCGCGGTTACGACACGATGGGCGAGACGACCGTCGTGTTCACGGCCGCGCTGGGCGTACTCCTGCTGCTCGGGGTGGAGCGTCCACGCCGGCGCCGGAAGCGCGGCGACGAAGGAAAGGACTCATGAAGCGCAATCCCATCGTGCGCGAGATCGGCGACTTCATGCTGCCGGCGATCCTCATGTTCGCGCTGTACGTTCAGTTCCATGGCGACTACAGCCCCGGCGGCGGCTTCCAGGCGGGGGTCATCTTCGCGGCCGGGATCATCGTCTATTCGCTGATCCACGGGCTCGAGCGCACGCAGCGCATCCTGCCGCCCGCGGCGGTCCGCGCCGGGGCCAGCATCGGCCTGCTCGTCTATGCCGGGGTCGGATTCGCATGCCTTTTCCTCGGCGGCCGGTTTCTCGACTACAACGCGCTGCTCCCGCACCCGGAGGGCCCGAACAACCCGCATGGGCAGGAGCTGGGCATTTTCCTCGTCGAGCTCGGCGTGGGCATCACGGTCGCCGCGGTGATGATCACCATCTTCTACGCCTTCGCGGGCAGGCGGGACGACCCATGATCGTCGAGAACCTGTTCAACTACTGGATCGTGATCGTGCTGATGATGACGGGCTTCTACACCGTCGTCTCGCGCGGCAACCTCATCAAGAAGATCGTCGGACTGAACATCTTCCAGACTTCCGTGTTCGTGCTGTTCATCTCGATGGGCAAGATCATCGGCGGCACGGCGCCGATCCTGGTGCAGGGGGATACGCACGGCGACGTCGTCTACAGCAACCCCCTGCCCTCGGTCCTCATCCTCACGGCTATCGTCGTCGGCGTCGCGACGACCGCACTCGGCCTCGCGCTGGTCGTGCGCATACGCGAGCTGTACGGCAGCGTGGAGGAAGAGGAAATCCACGGCATGGATGAAGAAGAAGCGCTGTGAACCTGGTTCAACACCTCCCCGTGCTGCAGGTGGCCGTCCCGCTCGTCAGCGCACCGATCTGCGCCTTGCTGCGCAGCAGCGAACGACCGGCGGGCATGCTCCAGGGCCGCCTCGCCTGGGCAATCGCCTGCGGGGTCAGCTGGGCGATGCTGGTCGTCGCCTGGCTGCTGTTCGAGGCCGTGCGTGACGGTGGGCCGATCGTCTACGAGCTGGGCGGATGGGCACCGCCGTGGGGCATCGAGTACCGCGTGGACACCCTCAATGCCCTGGTGCTGCTGGTCGTGTCCGGCATCGGCGCCGTTACCAGCACGTTCGCGCGCCGCACGGTCGAGGCGGAAATCCACCCGGACAGCCTGAGCCTCTTCTACGGCGCGTGGATGCTCTGCTTCACCGGGTTGCTGGGCATCGCCATCACGGGCGACGCATTCAACCTGTTCGTGTTCCTCGAGATCTCGTCGCTGTCGTCGTACGTGCTGATCGCCATGGGCAACGATCGCCGTGCCGTGGCCGCCGCCTACCAGTACCTGATCATGGGCACCATCGGGGCCACGTTCATCCTGATCGGCATCGGCCTCGTGTACATGATGACCGGCACGCTGAACATGTACGACCTGGCGCAGCGGCTGCCGGCCGTCGATCACACCCGGACCGTGCACGCCGCGTTTGCGTTCATGATCGTCGGCGTCAGCCTCAAGCTGGCGGCGTTCCCGCTGCACCTGTGGCTGCCCAACGCGTATGCGTATGCGCCCACGGCCGTGAGCGCCTTCCTCGCCGCCACCGCGACCAAGGTGGCACTGTACGCGATGCTGCGGTTCGCGTTCAGCGTGTTCGGTCCGGACTATGCCCTGCACCAGCTCGCGTTCCAGCACATCCTGCTGCCGCTGTCGGTGGCGGCGATCCTGGTCGCGTCGCTCGTGGCCATATTCCAGGCCAACGCGAAACGGATTCTCGCGTACTCCAGCGTCGCGCAGATCGGCTACATGACTCTCGGCATCTCGCTGGCGTCCGTCGGCGGCGTCACGGCGACGATCGTGCACCTGTTCAACCACGCGATCATCAAGGGATCGCTGTTCCTCGCGCTCGGCTGCGTGATGTACCGCGTCGGTTCGGTGCGCCTCGACCGGATGGCCGGCCTCGGCCGCGAGATGCCGTGGACCATGGCCGCATTCGTGGTGGGCGGGCTCTCGCTGGTCGGGATTCCGCTGACCGCCGGGTTCATCAGCAAGTGGTACCTCGTGCTCGCCGCGGTCGAGCGTGGCTGGTGGCCGGTGGTAGCGGTGATCGTGGTCGCCTCGCTGATGGCCGCGATCTATGTCTGGCGCGTGATCGAGACCGCCTATCTGAAGCCGCGCCCCGGAGACCGCGACCCCGTGGCCGAGGCGCCGGCCGCGATGCTGGTGCCGACGTGGATCCTGCTCGCGGCAAACCTGTACTTCGGCATCGACACCTCGATCCCGGTCGGAGCGGCCGCCCACGCCGCGAGGCAGCTGCTCGGGGGCGGGCCGTGATCGTGCCCTGGTCGCCGCAGACCGCCATCGTGCTGGCACTGGTCGTTCCCGCTCTCGGTGTCGTGGGCATCGATCTCGCCAGCCGCTGGCCGAACCTGCGCGAGGCCGTCACGCTGACCGCCTCGATCGCCCTCCTGCTCGTGGTCCTGTCGCTGGTGCCGCACGTTCTCGCCGGCGAACATCCCTCGGTGACGCTCGTCCAGATGCTGCCCGGTGTACCGCTTGCGTTTCGCGTCGAGCCACTCGGGATGATCTTTGCGGTCGTTGCTTCGCTCCTGTGGCCGATCAATTCCCTCTACTCGATCGGCTACATGCGCGGCAACGCCGAGCACGCCCAGACGCGCTTCTACATCTGCTTCGCGATCGCGCTGATGGCCACGATGGGCGTTGCATTCTCCGCGAACCTGCTCACGATGTTCGTGTTCTACGAGGTGCTGACACTGTCCACCTATCCTCTGGTGGCGCACCACGAGGACGAGGAGGCGCGGCGCGGCGCGCGGGTCTATCTCGGGATCCTGCTCTCGACGTCGATCGGGCTGCTGCTGCCCGCCATCCTGTGGGTATGGAATACCGCCGGCACGGTCGAGTTCCGGGCCGGCGGCATCCTCGACGGGCACATGAGCGGCCCCACGGTCGGCATCCTGCTCGCAATGATGATGTTCGGCATCGGCAAGGCGGCGCTGATGCCGGTGCACCGATGGCTGCCGGCGGCCATGGTCGCGCCGACGCCGGTCTCGGCGCTGCTGCACGCCGTCGCGGTCGTGAAGACGGGCGTGTTCGCGGTCACCAAGGTGATCGTGTACGTGTTCGGCCTGGACTTCCTGCGGTCGCAGCCCGGGACCGGCTGGCTGCTGTACGTGGCCGGCTTCACCATCGTCGCGGCGTCCGTGGTTGCATTGCGCCAGGATCACCTGAAACGCCGGCTGGCGTATTCGACCGTGAGCCAGTTGTCCTACATCGTGATCTCGGCAGCGCTGTTCACTCCCGCCGGCGTCATCGGTGCCGCGCTGCAGATCGTCGCGCACGCATTCGGCAAGATCACGCTCTTCTTCGCGGCCGGCTCCATCCACACGGCGGCCCACAAGGACTACATCAGCGACATGGACGGGGTCGGGCGGCGCATGCCCTGGACCATGGGCGCATTCGCCATCGGCTCGCTGTCCATGATCGGCGTGCCACTGACCGCGGGATTCGTGAGCAAGTGGTACATCCTCGGCGGCGCGGTCGGTGCCGACCAGGGCTTCATGCTGCTCGTGATGGTCGCCAGCACACTGCTCAATGCAGGATATTTCCTGCCGATCGTGTACCGCGCATTCTTCCGCAGCCCGGGCGCGCAGGCGATCCACGGCGAGGCCCCGGCGCCGGTGGTCTGTGCGCTGGTGGCCACGGCCGGGCTCACGCTGGCGATGTTCCTGTTCCCGGCGCTGCCGCTGGCGCTGGCGCAGTCGATCGCGGGAGGCGGCTGATGAACGCGGACGAAAGGCACTGGCTGGTGCGACCGGAGAACATCCGGCTGCTGTGGCGGATCTTCATCGCGGTTCTCGCCGTCGTCGTCGTGGCCGAGCTGCCGCTGCACGGCGAATCCCATTTCGGCATCGACGACTGGTTCTCGTTCCACGCCGTCTACGGATTCGTGACCTGCGTCGGCATGATCCTGTTCGCGAAGCTGCTGGGCATGTTTCTCAAGCGTCGGGATACCTACTACGATGATTGAGAGCTTCCCGCCCGGGCTGGTGCTGATCGCGGGCGCCGCGTTGCTGCCGCTCGCGCGCGGACGCGCGCGTGACCTGCTCGTGCTGGGGCTGCCGGTCCTGACCCTCATCCTCGTCTGGGCGATCCCCGACGGCGCGCCCCTGCACGCGCAGTTCCTCGGATGGGAGCTCAGCCCGGTACGGGCCGACGCACTCAGCCGGCTGTTCGGCACGGTGTTCTCCCTCATGGCGTTCGCCGGCGGCCTCTACGCGCTGCGCCAGGCCAGCACACTCGAGCTGACCGCCGCCCTGGCCTACGCGGGCAGCGCCATCGGCGCGGTATTCGCCGGCGACCTCGTCACGCTGTTCGTGTTCTGGGAGCTGATGGCGATCGGCTCGGCGCTCGTGATCTGGTCGGCCGGGACATCCACGGCCTATGCCGCAGGCATGCGCTACCTCGGCATCCACCTGCTCGGCGGTGTCGTGCTGATGATCGGCGTGATCGCCTACGTGCACGCCACCGGCAATCCGACGTTCGACGAACTGACCCACGACGGCATGGGGCGCTGGCTGATCCTCGCGGGCTTCCTCGTCAACGCAGGGGCTCCCCCGCTCACTGCCTGGCTGCCCGATGCGTACCCGGAGGCCAGTCCGAGCGGAACCGTGTTTCTCTCGGCCTTCACCACGAAGACCGCCGTGTACGTGCTGCTGCGCGGGTTCCCCGGCGAAACGGTGCTGGTCTTCGTCGGCCTGTACATGGCCTGCTACGGGATCATCTACGCCCTGCTCGAGAACGACATGCGGCGGATCCTGTCGTACAGCATCATCAACCAGGTCGGCTTCATGGTGACCGGGATCGGCATCGGAACGCCACTCGCGCTCAATGGCGCGGCATCGCACGCATTCGCGCACATCATCTACAAGGCATTGCTGCTCATGTCCGCCGGCTCCGTGTTCCACCAGACCGGCAAGCGCAAGTGCACCGACCTCGGCGGACTCTTCCAGAGCATGCCCATCACCACCATCTGCGGCACGATCGGCGCACTGGCGATCTCGGCCTTTCCGCTGACCTCCGGCTTCGTCACCAAGACGATGATCAACTCGGCCGCCGCCGAGCAGCACCTGACGATCGCCTGGTTCATCCTGGTCGCGGCGACGGCGGGCGTGTTCCTGCATGCCGGCATCAAGTTCCCTTGGTTCGTGTTCTTCCAGAAGGACTCCGGCCTGCGACCGCCCGACCCCCCGCGCAACATGCGCTACGCCATGTACATCTTCGCGTTCCTCTGCATCGCGATCGGCCTCTACCCGGCACCGCTGTACGCGATCCTTCCGTTCCCCGTGGACTATCACGCGTACACCGCCTTCCATGTCGTGACCGAGCTGCAGCTGCTCCTCTTCGCCGGGCTGGCATTCTTCCTGATGCTGCCCTGGATGCAGCGCACGCTGACGATCACGCTGGACTTCGACTGGTTCTACCGCGCGCTCGGGCCGCGGCTCGCGTACGCCGGGACCCGAGCCTGGGACGGTACCGCGGCGTTCCTCTCGCGCGGGACGCGCAAGGCCGGCCGGGGCGCGTTCGGCTGGATCCAGCGCCACCACGGCGTGCACGGCGTGCTGGCGCGCTCGTGGCCGACCGGCAGCATGGTACTGTGGGTGGGTGTCCTGCTGGCCGCCTACCTGGTCTTCTACTACGTGTAACAGGCCGACGACGGATCCGAGCGTGGCCGGCGCACCACGGGCACGGCGACCCACACGGATGCAGCCATGCCATCACCGGATACCTTGAACATTCGCCGCGCGCGGCCGGCGGACGCGGACACGATCTGGAGAATCTTCCACGCCGTGGTGTCCTCGGGCGACACCTACGCGTTCCCGCCCGACATCACGCGCGACGATGCGCTGTCCGCCTGGATGTCGTCCGGCATCGCGACCTTCGTGGCCGAAAGCGACGGGCACATCGCGGGGACCTACATCCTGAAGGCAAACCAGCGCGGCCCGGGCGATCACGTGGCCAACTGCGCCTACATGGTCGATCCGGCGCGCCAGGGGCGGGGGGTCGGCCGCGCCATGGCCGAGCATTCACTCGAGGCCGCGCGCGGCCTGGGATTCCGGGCGATGCAATACAACCTCGTGGTCAGCACGAACGCCCCGGCCGTGCATCTCTGGGAATCGCTCGGGTTCCGGATCGCGGGGACTCTTCCGGGCGCATTTCGTCACCCGGAACACGGGGACGTCGACGCGTACGTGATGTACCGGCGGCTGTAGTTCGCCCCTGCCCCCGACGTGGTCCGGACGCGCCCGGGATCAGCGGAAGGAGGGGAGCTCGAAGTGGTGCTTGAGGCCCAGGCTGAAGCCATTATAGCCGTCGTTCGAATAGCTCATGTACTCGAGCGTGACCGCCGTTCGTTCGCTACCGTACAACTCGATCCCGATGCCGCCGGCACCCTCCTTGTTCGAGTTCACCGTCTCGCCGTCGAAACGGAGCTCGGAGGCGCCCGCGAGCAGGTAGACATTGATCTTCTGGAACGGCAGATCGAAGCGGCCGAATACGGCGCCGTACGTCACGTCCGGACCGCCGCTCGCGTCGACACTCGTGCCCGCGCGGCCTTCGAGGCCGAGGAAGTCGTTGAAATGATAGCCGAGCCGGAAGCCGAGGTCGGATTCGTGGTGGCGCGTCCCGGCGATCGACTCCGTCTTGTAGCCACCGGCAGTGATGCCCCAGTACAGGTTCGGCGGCTGCTGGGCCAGCGCCGCCGCGGGCGCGAGCGCGAGTGCCACGGCGAGCGCGATACGCTTGATCATGGGGCTGCCATCCCTCGTTTGACCCTGGTTCGGCACCGCCGCGGCTCGACCCGGCAGACGGCACCGGAGTAAAGCTTGGCAGTCCGTGACCGACAAATCAAGAAATCAAGCGGTTAAGCGACGTTCTTCATCTCGATTGCAGCGATGGACCCGCATTCGCCGGCCGGTCATCCAGGCCAGCGCGACACGCGGCTGCGCCGGCGGGAACCCGACGGTCCGGCCACTGCCGCACGCTTGACGCGATTGCCCGCCGCACCAAGACTGGCGGTTTCCCGTTCGATACAGGAGTCGTGATCCGTGACGCACGCAATCCGCATCCACGAGCTCGGCGGCCCCGAGGTCCTGCGCTGGGAGTCGGTCGACCTCGGCGACCCCGGTCCGGGAGAGGTCCGCATCCGCCATGCCGCTATCGGCCTGAACTACATCGACGTGTACTTCCGCACGGGTCTGTACCCCGGGCCCGAGCGACCTTTCACGCCCGGGATGGAAGCATCCGGCGTCATCGAGGCAGTCGGCGAAGGCGTGGCCGACCTGGGCGCGGGCGATCGCGTCGCCTACGCGTCCGGCCCGCTCGGCAGTTACGCGGAGCGCCGGCTGATGCCCGCGGATCGCGTGGTGCCGCTACCCGACAGCATCGACGACGCCACCGGCGCGGCGATGATGCTCAAGGGCATGACCGCGCAGTATCTGCTCAAGCGCACGCACCCCGTGCAGGCCGGCGATACGATTCTCTTGCACGCCGCCGCCGGTGGCGTCGGCCTCATCGCCTGCCAGTGGGCAAAGCTGCTGGGCGCAACCGTGATCGGTACCGCGGGATCGAAGGAGAAGGCCGAACTGGCGCGTGCACACGGCTGCGACCATGCCATCCTCTACAACGACGAGGACTTCGTCGAGCGCGTGCGCGAGATCACCGGCGGACGCGGCGTATCGGTCGTCTACGATTCGGTGGGCCAGGCCACCTTCATGCGCTCGCTCGACTGCCTCGCGCCGCTCGGTCACATCGTGAGCTTCGGACAGTCCTCGGGGCCGATCGAGCCACTCAATGTCGGCATCCTCAGCCAGAAGGGCTCCCTGACGTTGACCCGGCCCACGCTCATGACGTACACGGCGAGCCGGGAAGACCTGCTGGCGACGGCGAACGACCTGTTCGACGTGGTCGGCTCCGGGAAAGTGAAGATCGAGGTCGGACAGACCTTCCCGCTCGCCGACGCGCGGCGTGCGCACGAGGCACTCGAGTCCCGTGCAACCACGGCATCGACGGTACTGCTGCCGGACACCTGACGGTGTGACTGAGGCCAGGGAAGGTCTGATTCATCCCTTGCGGCCGCGCGCGAGTCGATTTTGGCATCCTGGGCAGGCGCGGTGGCGGTCCGGTAGCCGCAGCGACCGGGCCGGCGCCGCAACACCGCCAGGGGCCAGAATCGCCCGAGCCCCAGGGGGTCAGGCCTGCAAGGCCGGCCTTGCGGCGTTGCGAAGCTTGGCCGCATGCCGTTATACGGCGCTGCGCGGCTTCCTGCAGCGCAGGGACGGCAGGGGCACGGGCACGCGGGTTGCCGCGGCGGCCCGCCTTCACGCACCAGACGCACGAAGCCGAGTCCGTCACCGGGGCCTCGGCTGGCCCCAGACCCGCTCCATCCGAGCATCATGCTGCACCGGGCCGGCTACACGTCCTGCCGGGCCGACCCGAGGCTTGCAGCCGCGGCCATGTTTCCCGCCGTGTCGACGGCTGGCAAGGCGGCCCGCGCCGTATCCGCGGCGTCGCCGCATCGCTTCGAGGGCCACCAGGTTCCCTCCGACCGATGGCCGATCATCGTCGTGGACGCGCCGCCCGTCGACCGAGCGCCCGCGGGCGAAACCGAGGGGCGACTCCCGGTGCTCAGCAGCACGACTCCGCGGGGCCGCCCGCCACGCCGGCGCGGGCGGACCGCTGTCCGGCCCGTGCGCGTTTCGCAGCCGACCACGCGTGCGCCAGCAGGGCACCGGTCCGGGCCAGCAGGCCCGGGCCGCGCGTACGGGGGGTCGCCCAGGGCGCCAGGGCGGGCGGCAGCGCCACCCCGTCGCGCCACTCGAAGCCCAGGGCCATCAGTTCAAGCTCCAGCAGCGCGACGCCATGAGGCCGCCGCCGGTTCTGCCGGTTGGTCGCGTCGATCATGTCTCGGTACTCCAGTCGTCGATGGGCCGGTGCCGTGCACCCGCCCGGTTCAGGTCCGGCGGCCGAGGGTCGCCGGTGTTCGTTGCACGCACTCGCTCCGGCTGCGCCCGGGTCCGGCCTCAGCAGGGCCGGCCGGGGGTGGGGTCCCCGGGAACACGACCGTGCGCCCACGATGCGACCTGCTGCCAGAACGCATCCGCGGCCATCGGGCGCGCCGTGTCGGCCGGCACTGCGGCGAGTCCCGCGTCGGCGCGGACGTCCGCCCCCAGGTACCGGAGTTCACGGCGCGTGCGCCAGCGCGCAGCCAGGCGGCGCAGCGCGGTCACGGGGCCGAACCGTCCGCTGCTGCGGCGTTCCGGCCGGCGGCGCTCCACCGCGTGGGCGCAAACGCCGCCGTGCCAGTCGTACCCGGTGAATGCGTGTCCCAGCAGGCTCCACGCCGGATCGGGCGCGGGTCGGCCCGCCGTCGACCGCTGCTGGTTGCGAGCCAAATTTTCGTTCATCATCGCCATCGTCTTTCGTCTCCGCTACGCTGAGCCAAGTCATTGTTGACACTTGCCATACTGGCGTTTTCCGGAAAACGCACAAGAGACAATCGGTACAGGGGCTTTTAGATTTTCTTGAAGGTGAAATGGTTACCACGCAGCGTCAGCTTCCCCCGCTCAATGCCCTGCGCGCGTTCGAGGCCGCCGGGCGCCACCTGAGCTTCACGCGTGCCGCCGAGGAACTGCACGTGACCCCCGCGGCGGTCAGCCACCAGGTCAAGGCACTGGAGCAGTACCTGGGCGTGCGCCTGTTCCGGCGCCGCCCGCGGGGCCTGCTGCTGACGGAGGCCGGCCAGCAGGCGCTGCCGGGCGTGGGGGCGGGTTTCGATCACCTGGCGGGTGCGCTCGCGGGGCTGCGCGAAGCCGAGGCCACACGGCCGCTCACGGTCAGCGTCGCGCCCTCGTTTGCCGCGCGCTGGCTGGTGCCGCGCCTGGAGACGTTCCGGCACAGCCACCCGGACATCGAGCTGCGCATCGACGCCACCGAGCGCGTCGCGGATTTCCGCCAGGACGACGTGGACCTCGGGATCCGCTACGGCTTCGGCGACTACCTGGGCCTGCACGTGGAGTGCCTGGCCGCGCAGAAGGTGTTCCCCGTGTGCAGCCCGTGGCTGATGCAGGGCAGGCACCCGCTGCGCGAACCCGCCGACCTGGTCCATCACACGCTGATCCACGTCGAATGGGAGCGCGCCGGCATGACGGCACCGGACTGGCCGACCTGGCTCGCGAGCGCCGGCGTGGAGGGGGTACGGGCGGACGCGGGTCCGCGATTCGGGCAGCAGGCCATGGCCGTGCAGGCGGCCATCGCCGGCCACGGCGTGGCGCTGGCGAGCGCGCTGCTGGTGGCGGACGACATCGAGGCAGGGCGTCTCGTGCGTCCCTTCACGCAGGCGCTCGAGGAGCACTTCACGTATTTCTTCGTATGCCTCCCCGAAGCGATGGAGAGGCCGCGCGTGCGCACCTTCCGCGACTGGATGTTCGCCGAGCTGGGGGAAGTGCCGGGGCCCTGCCGGA
>Ga0209918_1000247_pt1 | contig 40125 bp, 35 predicted proteins | sample SalPonD_shore_MG_FD_185712 | JGI IMG/M metagenome (GOLD analysis project Ga0209918, IMG submission 185712) | Salt pond soil microbial communities from South San Francisco under conditions of wetland restoration - Salt Pond MetaG... | ecosystem: Environmental > Aquatic > Marine > Intertidal zone... | reverse complement strand
GGGGCAACCATCACAGGAGCAAGAAAACCCTTAATTAGTTTTAATATCAATCTTGGAACTGAAAATATAGAAATTGCTAAAATGATAGCTAAAAGAATTCACAATCGTAGAGGAGGATTGGTTAACATAAAAGCTATGGGTACTGAATTAGAGGGAAAAAATTACGTGCAAGTAGGAATAAGTAATAATGATTATAAAAAAACCCCATTATATCGTCAAATGGAACTTGTAAGGATCGAAGCGGCAAGATATGGAGTTCCAATTATTGGGACAGAATTAATAGGAGTAATACCGTTAGATGCAGCCCTCAATTCTTTAGATTATTATCTTCAATTACAAAATCCAAAGAAATTAGAACAAAAACATATTTTAGAGAATTATTTTGATTTTTAATTCTCATCTACTACAATCTTACCATTTTTTATCACTTTTGAAATGTGATTGATCCCAAAATGATATATTAAATGATGATATGTAGAAACGTTAAAAATAATTATATCCGCTATTTTACCAGGTTCTAAACTCCCTATTTGATTTTCTCTTTGAATCGCACATGCAGCATTTACAGTTGATGCCGTTAATGCTTCTGCTGGCGTTAATTTCATGTTATAACATGCTAATTGCATAATAAATTGCATAGATTCAGTCCAACAGTTAGGATTTAAATCTGTAGCAAGAGCGATTGGAATTCCCATATCAATCATCTTTCGAGCTGGCGCATAATTTTGCATCATAGAACAAAAAGGAGTTCCAGGCAATAAACATGCAATCGTTTCCCTCTCAGCTAATTGATTCAATCCATCACGATTAGATTTTAATAAATGCCCTACTTGTATTGCATCTAATTCAGCCCCAAGCTTCGCTCCGTTTGTATCCTCAATCTCATCTATGTGGATTATTGGTTTTAATCCATACTTTATTGCTGTTTGGAGTATTTTTCTTGTTTGATCTACTGAAAATATTCCTTTTTCACAAAATACATCACAAAATTCAGCTAACTTTTCATCTGCAATCTTTGGAATCATTTTATTAATAATTAAATCTACATACTCCTCAACATTATTTTTATATTCCGGTGGAATTGCGTGAGCCCCTAAAAACGTAGGAATTATGTCTATTGGGTGTCTCTCTTCTAAAATTTTAATAACTCGTAAAGATTTAAGCTCATCTTCGATATTTAATCCATACCCAGATTTAGTTTCAATGGTGGTTGTACCATACTTCATCATTTTGTTGAGGATTTTCATTCCATTTTTAACAAGTTCTTCTTCTGATGCCTTTCTAGTGCTCTGAACAGTATTTAAGATACCTCCCCCTGATTCTAAAATCTCTAAATAACTCTTTCCTTCAAGTTTCATCTGGAGTTCCTTTTCTCTTGAACCTGCAAAAATTATATGAGTATGTGGATCTATAAACCCTGGAGTAACTAACTTATTTGATGCATCAATTATTTTTGAGTTTTCATTAAGATTATAGTTTCTTTTTAATTCCTCTGTTGTGCCAATGAAATCTATTTTATCATTATTGATAGCTATAGCACCATTTTTAATTAAACCTAAATTTGACATATTTTCTCTTGTTCTAGGTGCTCCATATTTTGTATCTAATGTAAGCAATTGATGAATGTTAATAATAAATGATTTTAAGCGATTCACGTTCTGATTAACACCTTAATTAAGATTAATTAAGCCTAGTAATTCATTACTCCTAATTAAATCAATTGCATTTTCTATCAAATTAGAAAGAAGAACATCCTGATTTAAATGAGGGATGCTTTTCCTTACATATTTATGAACTTTCTCAAGTGATGGAGTAGTTTTGAGTGGACGTCTGAAGTCAAGTGCTTGACAGGCACAGATTAATTCAATTGCTAAAATTTTCTCTAAATTTTTAATTATCCTTAGAGTTTTTCTGGCACTAATTGATCCCATTGAGACATGATCTTCTTGTCCCATTGAAGTTGGAATACTATCTGCACTTGCTGGAAAACAATATGTTTTATTTTCACTTACTAAAGAAGCGGTGGTATATTGAGCTATCATGAATCCTGTATTAAACCCAGAATGCTCAATCAGATACATAGGTAGATCCCATTTACCTTCTAATAATAGATATGTCCTTCTATCGGAGATATTACCTAATTCGGAGGCTGCAAGCCCAATATAATCCAAAGGAAGGGCTATCGGCTCGCCATGAAAATTTCCTCCACTTAATGCAGTATTTTCATCAAAGATAATAGGATTATCGGTGACCGAATTTAATTCTCGTTCTAAAATCTCTATAAAATGTTTGAGTGCATCTCTTGCTGCACCATGAACTTGAGGGATACATCTGATAGAATAAGGATCTTGAACCCTAGTACAATTTTTATGGGATTCAACAATATCAGAATCTTTTAAGAGTAATCTAAAATTTTTAGCCACTTTTATTGCACCTGGATGGGGTCTTAATTTAATTAAATCTTCGTTAAATGGTTGAGTTGAACCTAAATATCCCTCTAGTGTTAATGCCCCGATTAGATCCGCATGATCTAAACAATTCTTGAATTTTTCTGCAATTATAATGCTAAACGCTTCCATAAATTGTGTGCCATTTATTAAGGCTAATCCTTCCTTCGCTTGAAGTTCAATAGATTTCAAACCATATTTATTTAAGATTTCTTTAGTTTCTATATAATCCTCTCCGTTATCAGAAACAGATCCTAATCCAATCAGAGGTAAAAAAAGATGCGCTAAGGGAGCTAAATCACCTGAAGCACCAACAGAACCTTGCTTTGGAACAGATGGAATTACATCATTTTCTATATGCCACATTATTCTCTTGATAACCTCTAACGAAACCCCAGAATAACCAAAACAAAGAGTATGAACTTTAGTGATAAGCATCAATTTAGCTATCTTTTTATCAATCACGTTCCCAACACCTACACTATGACTTTTTAACAAATTTTTTGATAATTTCCTAGTTTCTTCCTTTGATATCCTTTCCCGACATAGTGAGCCGATTCCGGTATTAACACTATACACAAGCTTTTCTCCATGGACTATTTTTTCTATCGCTTGATAACTTTTGATAATCTTTTTCTCTACTTCTTCAACCAATATTCCATTGATTTTTTTATTCGCAATTTTTAATGCTAAATCAACAGTTAAGTGATCTATACCATACTTGAATACTTGATTTTCATTCATTTTCAAAATCCTCTTCATTTATTATCACAATAATCATCTACTTTTTTATTCAATAAATTTTCATCAACAAGATTTGGAAGAGTAATATGTCCTCTGTCTATATTATCTCTATTCCAATCCGAAGCGACTTCCATAGCATTTGAATTTCCAGCCCAACTTCTACGTGCTATTCCATTCATAACATCCCATTCTAAAGCATTTCGAATTACCTGATCAGTTCGCTCCGAACCATCTAAGACTAATCCAAATCCTCCATTAAAGCATTTGCCAATTCCCACCCCTCCACCATTTGATAAGACTACAAATGACATTCCTCTAATAGCATTCCCTACAAATGATTGAATAGCCATTTCAGCCATGATATTACTCCCATCTTTAATATTTGATGTCTCTCGAAAGGGTGAATCAGTAGCACTTACATCATGATGATCTCTTCCCAACATGATTGGACCAATTTCTCCTTTTCTAACTAATTCATTAAATTTCAATGCAATTTCAATTCGTTCTGAAGCATCCGCATAGAGTATTCTTGCTTGAGTTCCAACCACAAGATTATTTTTCTTGGCATCTCGAATCCATATATAATTATCTCTATCTTGGGCTCTCCTCTTGGAATCTATGGAATTCATAGCAATCTTATCCGTTTTTTCTAAGTCTTTTTGATTTCCAGAAAGACATACCCATCTAAAAGGACCATATCCATAACCGAAACAAATTGGGCCCATAATATCTTCAACATAAGAAGGAAATATAAATCCATCTTTAGGATCTTTCTCATTTTTTGCTATCTCCAGAACTCCCGCATCATAAACAGCCTTCATAAATGAATTTCCATAATCCCAAAATGCTGTACCTCTGTCAGTCATTACATTTATCAAGCGAAATTGCTCTTCTAAAGATCCATTAACTAATTCCCTAAATTTTTTAGGATTTTCCTTGAGTAATCTTCTTCCTTCTTCATAATTGATTTGATAAGGAGTGTAACCTCCATCATAGACAGCATGGCATGATGTTTGATCTGATGAAAGATCAACTTTAATATTATTATCAACAACATATTTCCATAAATTCACAATATTTCCATGATATCCTATTGAAATTGAGTTTTCGGTTTTCATGGCTTGTTCTACCCACTTAAATATCTGATTTAAATCATCAGAACTTTTTGTTAACCATCCTTGTTCCAAACGATTCTTTATCCTTGAATCATCCACCTCTGCAATGACTCCAATTCCATTCGCGATTTCAATCGCTTTAGCTTGAGCTCCACTCATGCCTCCTAAACCAGATGAAATAAATAATTTTCCAGTCAAATCTTTTTCATCAGGTAAATCTAAATATAATCGTCCTGCATTTAAAAGAGTTAAATAAGTCCCATGAACAATACCTTGAGGTCCTATATACATCCACCCTCCAGCGGTCATCTGACCATAATTCGCAACTCCTAATGCTGCAGCCTTCGCGAAATAATCTGGGTTATCAAACATACCAACCATTAATGCATTAGTATTAATAACTCTCGGAGCATTAATTAAGGACGGGAATAAACCTAAAGGATTTCCCGAATGCAAAATTAATGTTTGTTCTTCAGTTAGTTCTTCTAAATATTTCTTAATTAACAAGTATTGCATCCAATTTTGGCATACTTGACCTGATTCTCCATAGGTCACAAGTTCATAGGGGTAAAGAGCCACATCAAAATCCAAATTATTATCAATCATAACTTGAATTGCTCTTCCTTCAAGTGTTTTTCCTTTATATTCACTCACTGGTTTCGCTTTAATAACTCCTTCTGGTCTAAATCGATATCCATAGATTCTACCCCGATTTCGTAATTCTTCTAAAAATTCTGGAATCAGTTCTTCATGCAAAGAAGGATCAAGATATCTTAAGGCATTTTTTATAGCTAATTTAGTTTCCTCCTTGGTAAGAAAAAATCCGCGTGTTGGCGCCCTTCTAATCTCATCCACAAATTTCGGATATGATGGGAGTTTTTTGGGTAATTTAATTCGCATTACTTTTGAATAATCCATATCTAAGAATTAAATAATCCAGTATATGAATTTTATGATCTCAAATTAAAAGGTCGTAAAAAGAAATGAGTTGGAGAATTTATAAATAAAGGATGTGAATAAGAATTAGCTATTTTTTATATTTTTTGAGCATTTCTTCGGGTGTAAAAATCCCATCTTCTGTAATGATTCCACTAACTAACCGGAAGGGTGTAATATCAAACGCATAATTTATACATTCAACACCATCCGGTACCACTTTTAGTTTACCCAAAATATTGGCGACTTCGGAGGGATCTCGTTGCTCAATTTCTACATCATCTACCGTGTCTTCAAGAGAGAGAGTTGATGTGGGGCAAGCAACATAAAAAGGAATATTATTATCTTTTGCAGCTAATGCAACATGATATGTGCCAATTTTGTTAAACACAGCATCAGATGAAACTCTGTCTGTACCTACTATTACTTTATCAACTTTTCCCAGTCGCATTAATAAGCCAGCAGAATTATCCGCAATTACATTTACAGGTATCTTATCATAATGACATTCATACGCAGTTAAACGAGCTCCTTGTAAGCGAGGACGTGTTTCATCTGCAATAACAGAGATATGTTTACCTTGTTCAATTGCAGCACGTACGGGTGCTAATGCTGTTCCATATTGGACTGTTGCTAAAGACCCCGCATTACAATGTGTAAGTACCGTATCTCTATCTTCCAATATTTTTGCTCCATGCTTTCCTATGCTTTTATTGACATTAACATCTTCTTGCGCAATTAGTTCTGCCTCTTCGATAACCTCCTCAGAAATCTCTTTAGGGTTTCCCGAAGATGTTTTTACAATATCCATCATCTTATTGACCGCCCAGAATAAATTGGAAGCTGTAGGGCGTGCATTCTTTATATATTTGGCAGCTTCATCCATCTTATCAAGAAACTCTTCTTTAGGTAATTCTTTATATTCGATTGTTGCTAATGCCATTCCCATTGCCGCTGCGGCTCCTATAGCCGGAGCACCACGAATATTCATTCCTGTTATTGACTTTGCAACATCCCGATAATTATCAAACTCTAAAAATTTTAATTCAAAGGGTAGAACTGTTTGATCTATCATTTTTACTTTGTTGTCTACCCATTCTATTGATGGAATCATTTTTTAATCGCGATTTTAATAATAAAATACTATAATGGTTATTAATTGTGAATATTTCAAGGTTTAAAAAATTAGATTTCATAATTGAAAAAAAAAGTATCTTTTTTATAAAATAAATAATAAGTTTGTTTATCATTAAAAATTCCACATTAAAAAATCTTTAAGGATACTTTAATTATCCCAAACAGGAAAGGAAGAGGGATTCAAAGAATTGAAATATAATTCTATTGTAGAGTATTTAATGCTATTTGAGTCGATTCCTTAGCCTCTTCAACACTTACCATACCAATGGTAACCGCTCTGATATTATGTTTTTTTATATAATCATATGCCTTTTGAGGTGGAAGCTTTCCTGCTGCTAAAGTTTTCATCCCGATAAACGAATACTGTTTATTCTCATCCACCAATTTTTCTAACTCCTCCTTATTCCCCATATATAATCCGTTTGCATTGAAAGGAACTAAAATAGCCTTCACGTTTAACTCATTTTCCATTATAAAATTCATTGTTTTGACGGGATTATGTAATGCAACTCCAGGAATTATTCCCAAAGAAGAGATTTCCTCAAGCAAATTAATTAAGCGATTATCCATCTTATCTGCGACCATTCCATGAGCAAAAATTATTTTTGAGTCTAAATCTGCTAACTCATCTATTTTTGGATCTGATCCAGGAAAAGTAGATCCTGTAATTATAAAATCTTCATGTCTCTCTTTCATTATTTTAGCGGCTTCTGTTATTTTTCCTCCAGGTACTAATTCTATACCTCTTCCTCCCATTTTATAAGAAGCTTCGAGAATCTTCAATACCTCTCCAGCATCATTCAAAAATTTTTTTCGGTATTCTCGGGCTTTTCTTCCAAACTGTGCTGCCCCAAAAAAAGGAGATGTACCTACTGATACTAAAGTTATTTTTATCCCTTCAATCTTACAGAAAATTCAACCCCACCTCGTTTTTCTTCAATATTAATAAATTATGTTATTTATTTCAAATTTTACTAATTTATAAATAGAGCTATTTGAACTAATAGGTTTTGGAAATAATATCTCAAAAATTAAAAGATTCTATTATTTTTTCCTTCATTTTCTTTGAAATTATTATTACTAAATTTAAAGGTTAGAATCCTTATATTAAGAACAGAGCATAAATGATTTTTTTTTCTCATTTTGTTTTTACTTATTTTTAATTAAGAAAATCATACTCGTATCTAATTTTTTCATATTCAATTTTCTTAAATATTTTTCATCTATGATTCATACTGGCACTGGAGATTTTCATATTATATTCCAAAAGGAAAGACTTTAAAAAGGAAATAAACACAATACATATAAGAACTTATAAAAAAATGATTAAAAAATGAAAATCGTAAAGAAAGAAAAGACAACTAGCGCTGCATGCAAATGTGGCGGAGGATGCGTAAGTTCCTCATGTAAGTGCGGTGGCGGCTGTTAAATTTAAACAAATTTCTACTTTTTTTTAATATTCCTTTTATACTTAACTTATCTAAATTTTCTAATATACTCCATAGTTGTATATTGAGCAATAGTAGATCTCTTTCAAATTATCCTTAAATTAAAATAATTTTTAAAATAATTCAATTACTAATCTATAAAATCAAGTATTAAATAGAAGGGAGTGCTGATCATCATAATTCATATTAAAAAAATAAAAAGTGATATAAATGGATATAATTGGTTTACTTACATTTCCCTTTTTTTACTTGATGGTGAGCGTGCTAATACTGCTTTTAATAGGTATTATGTTTGTCCTTACCCATAAACCGGAAAATTGGTTTTTTTTCCATAAACTCTTTATGGGGCTTGGATTAATTACGGGCCTCATTGGAATAATTATTCTCGGAGTACTCAGTTTTTCATTACTTTATCTAATATTCGCGTTGATAACTATAATTTTGTTGCTATTCTCAATTATGGGGGGATTCATTGCAAATAAACAACAGGACAAAAAATTACGCTCGTTCCACATTTGGTTTGGGAGAATCATGTATTTCGTCGCCATAATCCTACTGATCATAGGGATAATAACATACCTTCTTAAGTAGATTTTTTTATTCTTTTTTTTATTTTTTTATCTTTGAAGCATTCCTAATATATTAGTTTAAGAATTTTAACTATATCAATCTCTTAATAAGATTCTTATTTGTTTTTTGATTTGTTTGTTTATTTCATTACTGGTCTAGGTAAACGACCGAGCTAATGAAATATTTTCCTTATCTTTAAATAGATCATTATCCATTATTTATGTGAGAAGAAATTTTCCATTCATTCAATACATTATAGTCAATAAATGAATTTTACAGAATAATTACATTGATCCTTTAAAACGAAGGCTGGTATCATAAGTAATAATTTATGGGTATGGGTGAGCGTATCAAATGTTTGAACAAACTTTAAACCGCACATGCGGTACTTGTGGCAATTATGATCATGATAAGCAATATTGCAAATTATTTCATAAGAAATTACCTGAAGATGCTTATTGTGAAGTTGAGGAAAATACCGTGTTTTTTATAACATAATTTATTTCTTTTTTCTTTATTTTTAAGTCAAAGTTTATTGTTCTTTAAATAATTTCAATAAGAGAAGGAAGATAGTAGGAATAAATGGAATTGTAAATTTGATTAATATTCTTAAGATGCAATGAGAAGATAGATCTAAAATGAGTAATTAATATATTTATGAGTTTATGATCTTAATTGATTCATTTGATGCTTGATTTTATTTATTTCTTGCTTATGAGTGTTTATTTTACTGTGAATGTGGTTTAAAAATATTTGGTATTCCTTTTCTAGATTTTTATGAAAGAGTTTTTCAGCATTTTTTCTTAAATCATGTTGTTTCTTTAGACGTAATTTTTGAATTTCAAGCCGCTTTTGGTAATACTCAATTAATTCCTTAAATTCTTCAATTTGTTGGTTTTCTGACATTTATCAAATCCTTAATTACATTCTTAAACATAATTAACCTTTTACCCACATAAATACCTTCTTAATAATGTTTTAATAAAAAGGGAGTTCAGTGGGGCTTTAAAAAAATTGATTTTTTTATTAAAAAAATTATTATCGAAATAATTGGTTTTTTGATTTAAAAATAATCTAAACTTTTATTTCACTCTCTTTTTTTAATCATTTATTTTTTTATCTAATTTGGATTAAAAGTCTTTAATGATTATCTAAACTCCATAATAGGAGCAAAACTTTAATAAGAATCAAAGAAATAAAACTTTGTATTTAAAAGCATTATTCATGATGATGGATAAATTGAAAATAATAGTTATTGGATCGGGGTTATCTGGCTTAACTGCTGCAGCTACTTTATGTCAAGAAGGGCATGATGTAAGCATATATGAACAATTTAATCATCCTGGGGGCGTGACTGCGCCTTATGAAAAAAATGGATATAAATGGGATTTAGGACAATTGATAATAGAAGGTTTAGCTCCAGATGAACCATTAGGTAGAATCCTAACCGAACTAAATATTAAAGGAGTCGAAATTAAATTAGAAGATAGAGGTTATGTCTTCCCAAATTTTGAAATCAACAAACCGGAAGAATATGAAGGAATAAAATGGCGTATTGAATTTCTCAAAACATTATTCCCCGAAGATTCTGAAGGATTAGAAAAATATTGGAAAGATTTCCTTCATTTCACTAGCTTAATGACATATAGACGGCGCATGGAATATTCGAGTGGATTAAAGTCATTATATTGGAAATTAAGATTATTTGCAAAACTATTAGGTTCAGGATTATTTTCAAAGAAAGATTGGAGTGCCACGGAACTAATGAATTATTATTTCACGAATGAAAATCTCCAATTAGTATTTATTTCAATCATTGCGGACTTTTTCACGCCACCCAGTAAATTTTTAGGATTGGGTGTGTTCAGTCTAAATCCTGAAGCAATATATGACAAACGGATACCAAAAAAAATTGATGAAAATACTATTCAATTATATCATTATAATATTTTAGGTGGGATTAGTAATTTAGTTGGTGGATTTATTTCTCGAATTAAAGAACTTGGAGGAGAGATTTTCTTGAATAATCCCGTGAAAAAGATTCTTCTACAAGATAATCTAGTAAAAGCTATTATTGATGGAAATGGAAATGAAGTACAAGCTGATATTGTTATAGCCTCTGGTGCTGCTAAGGAAACTTTTTTCAATTTAATAGGTAAAACAAATCTACCAAGAGAGTTTATTCAATCTGTAAATAATCTGATACTCATGGAATCAGTATTTATGCTACAATTGGGGATTGAAAAATCCTATGATCTTTCCAAATATAATAAGGGCTATACAGTAAGATATTACTATGGCATTGATTCCACTAAAGAGCTTGAGAAGGAAATAAAATATGAACGAAATGGTCATTATCATGAGGGAGAAAAAGGATTTGTAGTTCATATTCCTACATTCCATACTCCAAATATGGCTCCGGATGGAAATCATGCCATGACAATTTATACAATCTGTCCTGATCGATTAAAAGAAGGATCGTGGGAAGAGAAAAAAGAAGAATTTGCCAAAAAATTGATTAGTTATGCGGAAAAATACTATCCAAATTTGAGTAATTCGATTATTCTACAAGAAATCTTGACTCCTAAAGATTTTCGAGAACGTACCTATTCAGATCATCACGCATTCGGAGGTATTGCGCCCTATATGAATACAACAGGAATTACTCATAAAACTCCAATTAAAGGATTATGGTTTATCGGTGCTCAGAGTGAGACTGGAGGAGGAGTAAGTAATGTGATGCCAGGCGCCTATAAAGTAGCGAAGCTAATAATTGATGAATTATCCTAGTTCATTATCTAAATTCTATAATTCATATATCCCATGATTTATAATTAATAAATTAATGATTATGACTTTTAATTTCTGAATTAAAAAGATTAATGTTAAAGATCTTCAATAAAAATTTTAATTAGTTTTTGTCATATAGCGGTAAATACTTCCCCAAATATACTCATCATTTCGTTCTTTGGCTTCAAAATTATTAGTATGAAGCCATTTTGTTAATGCTTCTTTAGTTTGAGTATCATAATTTCCATCTATCTTACCGCTATAAAAGTCACTATTTTTTAAAACTTCTTTCACCTTTTTTAGTACATCTCCCTTTAATTCCAGAATATCACTTGGATCTTCCCTATTTAAGATACATAAATCATAAACTTCAAAGACTTTTCTAAGTTCCTTTATCGGATAAGGATGCTCATCCACACGAATGTCAAGGTATATATCAGTTCCTCCATCATAAGCTCCCTTTTCTTTTACAATTAGAATTGCTGCGGATTCTCTACCTCGTTTATCTCCCCCAGCTGCTTGACCAGCTTCTAAGGCAGCAAATAATTTATCGATCAAATCTCCCGGAGTATTCTCATAAGAGTTTGCCATATCTTTCACTACATTTTCACTTGCGAGAATATTTCCTTGACAACAATAATCTTCTCCTATTATATGGCCTGCCCAATCAAAACACTCTTCTCCTGTAAAAGATGCGGGATTGCCATATTTATCAATAATACCGATTTGTCTTTGCTCTTTGTCCTCGTCATCCTTAGTTAATATATCAATAGTCTGTCGTGCTGTAAAGCCCATACTCAATAATGTTAATCCTTTTGGGCCATAACTGGTATTTGCAAGAGCTTGTGTGGCAATAGCTCCAATTTCTGCAACTGCAAATGGCACGACTGCACCAACTGCCACAAATTTGGATTGAACAGCAATACCCCATTCCCGAGTTTTCTTATCAAACGCAACAATTGAAAATGTCATTCTTATGATTCACTTTTACTTGATTTTTATAAGTATTATATAAAGAAATTATAATCTGTTTTAGTTTATTATATTTACTTTATTATATTTTGTAAAACATTAAAATTAATTAAAAACTAATTGAAGCTATGAAAATACTTATCACTGGAAGCTCAGGTTTTATAGGTTCTCATCTCAAGGAATTTTTAAAATTAAAAGGAAACAAGATCATTGAGTATGATATAAGAAAAAATCCCTTGGAAGATATCAGAGATATTCATCAACTTCAAGAAAAATTAGAGGAAATTGATGGTATAGTGCATTTTGCAGCTGTTAGTCGCGTTAAAACTGGGTATGAAAATCCCCTCAGTTGCGTTTCTATAAATATGGAGGGAACTGTTAATGTTTTAGAGGCAGCAAGGAATAATTCTGAGACTCCTTGGGTAATTTTCGGTTCTTCTCGAGAAGTTTATGGTAATCCTGAGGAGCTTCCAGCAACAGAAAAAACTCATCGTAAACCTATAAATATATATGGAATTTCTAAAATGGCAGGAGAGGAATTATGTAAAAGCTATTCTGAAAATTATGGTCTTAAAACAAGAGTTTTAAGATTCTCTAATGTTTATACTGGTCCAAATGATCAGTTAGATAGGGTCATCCCAAAATTTATTCTTCGGGCTTTTAGAGGTGAGAATTTATTTATAAATGGTAGCGGAGAGGAAATGATTTTTGATTTCACATATATCGATGACTTGATCAACGGAATCTGGGGATGCATTCAAGATATCCAAAAGAGAAACGATATATATGATGATTTTATTCTAGGGACAGGTGAACCTATTTCTCTAAAACAACTAGCCGAAATTATTGTTGAAAAAGCTGGAAAGAATATTGAGATCCTTTATAGAGAAGCCAGAGCATACGATGTAGACAAGTTCTATGCTGATCCTAGCAAGGCAATAAAAGTTTTGAATTTTGATCCTCAAATTAGTTTAAAAAAGGGAATTGATTTGGTGATTGAAAATTTTAAAAAAGAGGGTCTTATATAGTTTCAATTTTAAATTAAGATAATTCCAATAATTCTCATTAAACTTTCTGAGTTATTGCTTTCTTTAATTAGTTTTTTATTCATACATATTGTTATGAAATAATTTCCTATAATGATGAATATTCCAATTAGATCCAACATAATTTTATGAAAATTCGATACACATTGATACACACTGCGAAAATAGTCCTTCAATATAGTTGTAGAGGGTTTTTTGTCAGTGTTAATATTATATTGTATATTTTTTGTTTATTTTAAAGGAGACTTTATTTAAGATTATCATTAAGATTCCTTAGGTTTTATTAATCTCTATTTTACTGACAAATTTTTCTGAGGTCTTTTGTGTATCGATACACAACATTTAAATATGGGTGTGTATTCTATCTAATTAAGTACACAATAATAAAAATAAAATACACAATAAATAGAGGTAAAATAAAAAATGAATATGAAAAGAATTAGGAAAGCATTTGGAAAAGACGAGATTAATCAAGAGTCTATTTGTAATATAAAAAGTAAAATAGACTGTCAAATGATAAGAACTAATATTATAACCTATTAAATTTTTTTTGCATTTTTTTTAAAAATTATTCAGAAAAATTGTGTTAGTATAGCCAAAAATAAAAATAAGAAAAAAAAATAGAAATAAAAGATAAATAAATATAAGAAAAAAAATGAATATAAAAAAGAATGATGATAAGGAAAACGAAGAAGAGAGGGGAAAAAAATGAGTTCTGAGGAGAAGAAAGAAGATTTGGAGGAAACTTTAGAGGATTATGAAGAGGAATATGAAGATTTAATGGATGAATTAGAAGACATCAAGGATGAGATTGAAGAAATATTAGAAGATATAAGAGATTTGGAAGAGGATTTGTTTGAAAGACAACAGGAAAAAGAGAAGGCAGAAACGGAAATTAAAAGCCATAAAATAGAAAATAAGATACATAAACTTAAAGAAGAGAAAGCAAAACTTAAGAGCAAACTTGCTGAAGCAAAGAAAAAAGAGAAAGAAACTGTGAAGAAAATTAAAGTGGCAACCCATAAGATTGAAGAAGCGAGAAAAAAATATGTTCGCATGAATATATCTCTTCCATCTAACATGAAAGAGGATTGGAAAGATTTAGCTGATGATATCAATACATCCGTTTCAGAATTAATTCGGAGTGCGGTGGGAGCAGTAGGTCCTGCATTGAAGAATCTCAAAAGTATAAAGGATTTGGAAAGATTGGGGGATACACTTGATAAATGGGGTGAAGACCTTGAAGAGGAATTTAAAAGGTCTGGAATTGAGGAGTTAGGTAAAAATTTAGAAATTAATTTGGATAAAGAATATGAAAGTTCCAGAGCTAAACCACCCAAATCCCCTACACCACCCACACCGCCCAAACCACCATCTTATCAGAAAAAATATCTGGAACGGATAAAGAAGCGCATTTATGGATTAATCAAACTACAAAAATCGTTGCCTATTTCAAAGCTGGCCCAAGTATTATCAATCTCAGAGGAAAAGGCAGAGAATCTAATTTATGAATTAGCAGCGGAGGGGATTGAGGGTCAATTAGAGGAAAATGTGTTCAAATTTAAGAATCCCTCGGAAGAAGTAATAGAGAAAGTATATGATTTAATTGAAAAGATGTATGAAACTGAAAGGTGAAAAATATGGAAATAGAGCCAACAATTAAATCATTTAAAGATTATTTAATCTTTTGGTCAGGACAACTTTTTTCTTTACTTGGATCCATTGTTATTCAGTTTGTTATGATTTGGTGGATAGAAATCAAATATTCGAATGTTTTATATCTATCATTAGCGAGCTTTTTCTTTATTTTACCCATGGTAGTTTTGATGCCTTTAGGGGGAGTTCTATCTGACCGATATAGCAAGAGAAAGTTAATATTTACCGTAGATTCCCTTCAAGCTTTTGTAACTTTTATTTTAATTATCATATTCACATTAAATTTGGGATCTATCTGGATCGTATTCATATTCATTATACTTAGAAGCAGTCTTCAAGCCATCCATCAACCGGTGGTAAGTTCTATAGCTCCTTCTATGGTTCCCAAAGATAAATTGAGTCGGATTAACGGGATAAATTTTCTTTTTTCAGGATTGATTCAATTAATAGGACAGCCATTAGGAGCATTGTTATATTTTCTTCTTCCTTTCAATCAAATTTTCTGGATTGACATTGGAACATTTTTAATATCCGTAATCCCCTTAGCTTTAATAAGGATTCCTAAAGTGAGAGAAATTGATATATTAGATAAGTTGAATTTGAAGTCATTTATTAAGGATCTTAAGGAAGGTTTCGCAATTTTAAAGGCAATACCAGGTTTATTGATTTTATTATTCGTGAGTGTGTTCGCTAATTTTCTTTTACAACCCGTAAATGTCTTATTAGCAAATTATATTCACACAATTCATGGAGGAGTGGAATTTGAATATAGTTTAATTTCATTATTAATGAATGCCGGTTTTATTTTTGGAGCAGGAATAACCTCAATCAAAAAGAAATGGAATCGGAAGATTTTAACTATGCTTTTAGGAATAATAATAGTAGGAATCGGATATGCACTATTAGCTTTTATCCCAACTGGAGCGTTTTTAATAATAGGGGGAATCTTTTTTGTATTTGGAAGTATATTACCTATAATAAACACAATTTATCAAACAATATTGCAAATATCCGTTCCAAAAGATAAAATTGGTCGGGTATCATCTCTTGATATGACTTTTTCAATGATGGCCTCTCCAATCGGAAGTTTAATTTCTGGACCGATCGCAATTGTAATCTCTGTTGAGGCGCTTTTTTTAAATTCTGGATTAATTCTTATAGGCCTAATAGGTTCAATATACCTTTTTACTAATATACGCCATATAAGATATGAAAAAGAAGCCACAGAAATGGAAAGTATCGAAAAAGAAAAAAAGCAAAAATTGGATGAAATAATATAATAACAGAAGGAATCTTTCATTTAAATGCTAATGAGCAATTATCAAATTTATCTATCTTTTTGCAGTTCTTTAATTTTTTAATTTTTTATAATATTAAAACAAATTTTTTATTTATTCGAGTCTAATCCTATTTGTGAATTTCAACTCATATCCTTATGTCCCAAATTATATTGTTCTAAGGAAATATAAAAATCATAATATTTACGATTTATATAACGATGAATCTTATATTATAGATGAAGAAGCTTATGAAATATTGAGATCTGCGGATGGCTTAAATACAATAAGTCAAATTGTGGAAAATTTTCCAGATAATAAAAAAAACATAGTGTTAAAGGGCATAGAACAATTTGAACAGCTCGGAATTATAAAAGTGAGCTCATCGAAAATTTTAGACGAACAGATAAAAACACTTCAACATATTAACATCCCCAATGATAATCCGTTCAAACCTCCATATCTCAAAAATCTTATGATTAATATCACTGAACGTTGTAATCTTTCATGCAAGCATTGCTATATCACAGAAAAAAATAAGATTGACATGCCCTTAAAAGATATAATATCCATCATAAATGATTTTTATAAATATCAAGGAATAAGACTTATATTAACGGGAGGAGAACCGCTTTTATATTCAAAGTTTAAGCAATTATTAATTAAACTTAATACTGTCCCACTCCAAAAAGTAATATTAACCAATGGAATATTAATAACCGATCTGGAAGAAGAAATAATCAATCTCTTGAAAAAAAATTATTTTGAGGTATTTGTAAGTATAGATGGGTTAGAAAAAAGCCATAATGATTTTAGAAACGCGAATTGTTTTAATAACGCGATAAAAGGGATTAGAAGATTACTCAATAATGATATAACAGTATCTATAAATACAATGGTCCATAGGCAAAATTTTGATGAATTTGAAGAGCTATATAAGATAATTTCAGATTTGGGAAAGATCAGAAACTGGTCGATTGATATTCCCACCTTTGATAAAGAGAATCCAAAAGAAATTAGAGAGAAATATGAAATATCCTATGAGGAGGGCGCAGAAATATTAAAGAATTATGGATGGGGTGTAATCTATGAAACCCTTTCCGAAGGAGAGGTAGTTGACTATGCATGCGGTCCTTATTTGATGGCCGTGGATGTGATTGGTAATATAACAAAATGTGGTTTCAGTTTTTATGATGAGAGTTTTGGAAATGTGTTCAAATTAGGATTGAAAAAAAGCTGGGAATTAATTCAAAAAAATCTCAATTGGTCCATACAAGATCTTGAATGTGCCAAAATAGAATGTGAGTATTTGGACGAGTGTAGAGGAGGTTGTCGTTATCGAGCACTGCAACATACGGGTAACATTCATGGAATTGATTCATTTAAATGTTATCAGTTTGGAAAATTAAAAAAATAAAATTTAACTAAAATTAAATAATTATTTAAGATCTAATTAAATAAAACAGATAAAAGGAGGTTATATTAATGGCTAAAAAACATAAAATACTAAGAAAAGAAGAGGATATTACACCTCTAAATCGAAAATTAATTAATGCTGTGTGTCATAAATGTAATTTTTATGCTGAGGATCAAGAATATTGGGAAAGGGAATATGAGTGTGGAGCTTATAAACTAATTAGGCAAATGGTTAAAGAAGACATGATTACTATCGAAGACATAGAGAATATTTTCTCAAGAGTGGATTTGAATCCAGAAAGAGAACTAAGATAAGGATACTCTATTATAGTTCCGTCCCTTAGCTAGATTAAAAAATTTAAACCCTATTTTCTTTCTCTTTTTAAATTATTAATGTAAAGATTTTATAGTTTCCTATGCTAATCTACACAAATTATAAGCGAAATATAAGGAATATTTAATTATGATTCTAAAACGAATAAAAAGCGAAGGTTTAGCCCATATATCTTATTTTCTTGCCTCCGAAAATGAAGCTTGTGTAGTGGATCCTCGGAGGGATGCTAAAATATATCTTAAAAAAGCATTTGAAAATCAGGTTGAAATTAAATATATTTTCGAAACCCATAGAAATGAAGATTATGTTATTGGGTCTTTAGAGATAGCAGATAATGTAGATTTAGAAATTTTTCATGGTCCGGGACTTGATTGGGGATATGGTAATACCTTTAAAGATGAACAGGAATCTAAACTAGGGAATCTAAAAATAAGAGCCATTCATACGCCGGGTCATACAGATGAGAGTTCTTCTTATGCTGTTTTTGACGAAACATCTGGAGAAAATGCGGTACTTATTTTTACTGGTGATACATTATTTGTTGGAGATACTGGTCGTATCGATATGTATGGTCCGGATGAAGAAGAACGCTTAGCAGAAAATCTTTATCATAGTATTTTTGATAAATTGCTTCCATTAGGTGATCAAGCAATAGTATGTCCAGCCCATGGAGCGGGATCTGTCTGTGGGAGCACTATTAGTGAAAGGGAGCATACCACTATTGGTCTTGAAAGAAAACAAAATCCTGCTTTACAAATAACCGATAAAATTAAATTCGTAGAATACAAGAAAGCTGAGAAGCATTATTATTCGCCATACTTTAAAAGAATGGAAGAATATAACCTTGAAGGACCCCCCTTATTAAAAAATATTCCTCGCTTTAAGTCATTACTACCAGGAGAATTTAGGAATAAATTTGAGGAAGGAGGAATTATTTTAGATACTCGTAATCCAAACGATTTTGGTAGTGCCCATATAAAAAATTCTTATAATATATGGTTAGAAGGACTCCCATCTTTTGTTGGTTGGACAATCCCCTATGATAAACCGCTTTACTTAGTAGTAAAAGATTTCGCTCATTTAAATGAAGCCCATGAACATCTTTTAAGGATTGCATACGACGACATTAAAGGCTATTTAGTTGGAGGAATAGTATCATGGTATAGTGCTAGTTTTCCTATTGAATCTATAAACTTATTAACTGTCCATCTATTAAAAGAACGATTAGATAATAAGGAAAATATGACCGTTTTAGATGTAAGGAAAATAAATGAAAGAGAAGAAGGTTATATTGAAGGCTCCCAGCATATATATGTAGGATATTTAGAGGAAAGGCTTAGTGAATTGGATAAATCCAAACCTATAATTACATATTGTGGTAATGGAGCACGGGCGAGTTTGGCTTCGAGTATTTTAGCGATGAATGGGTTTAAGGAAGTTTACACCACCTTAGGATCTATGAAGGCATGGAAAGCTGCTGGATATCCGATAAAGAAATAAGGTTTAATTTTCTATTTTTTTAATTAATTTTTCAATTGAATATTATTAAGAAGATTCGAATGGAATTTGGTTATAAAGGATAATTTTAAAATCTCGAGAGAATCATTTATTCTTTTCTAATAATTCCTTTAATTAAATAGTTCAAATTTTCTAGTATTTTTGATTACAATGATGGTAATAGCTAAGCTAGAAATCACTATTATAATACTAAAAGAAGGAATTTCCAAGACCGTAGGATCTATTGAAATGTAATCACTGAAATTAGATAAAGAACTATTATTTGAATCTTCAATCCTTATTTGAAAATCTTCGCCTGATAAAGTACTATTGATTTTCCAATCCAATATCCCTAAACTAGCATCAACTGTGGAATTTAGAGTGCCTAGGAATGTTTGATTTTTAAAAAGGCTTATATTAATATTTTCTATCTGATTAGATGCATTCCAAGTAATTTCCATTATTTTGGGATGCCGAATAAATACACTTGTTATATAAATCTCAGCAATTGGATTAGAAATTTTATCAGCAAATATTTCGAACCGTTCGGACTTAAGATTTGGAGCTTCAATATTAATACTCATCCATCCCGTTTCTGGTGCATTCATAATAAATGAGGCAAAATTAATATCATCTCTTGAATATAAGATTTCTGAATTTTCTTGTTGAAAATCCTCCCATTTTATATAAAAATCTATATATTTCCCTTCGTGATGATTAAACAAAAACTCAACAGTTTGCCCCTTCATACATTGAACACCAAAACCATAAAAATCATTTAGTAAAATTTCAGATTCGTCTTTAGATTCTATCTTAAATAAGTGAAATTTATGTAAAGGAGTAATAAAAAGAACAAGTAATAACATAAATAGAATAGATATTAAATCTTTTCTTTTCATTTTCCCTTTAATAATGGATTTATAATTTCTCAATATAAGGAAAAGTAAATTGGAAATTTAAATTTTTATTACCAAATAAAAGACTAATTTGACTCTGTGAAAATTCAAATGTCAAATTTCAATCTATTTGAGATACTAAGGATAATTTAACTCAAATTTATAAATTTAAAAAAACAGACGTGTTATTATTATAATTAGAAAATCAAAAAATCAATCTCATTAATAATTTGTTAGGATGAGACTTATTATTTTAATTTAGATCTCTTAATATAACAAATATATTTTAGAGTGATAATAATGTATGAAAAAATCTTAATTGGGCTAGATGATTCAGAAAACTCTTATAGAGCCGTTAAACATGTAATCGAATTACAGAAGAAATTTAATAGTGAAGTTATTGCATTTCATTCCGTGCTTCATCATTTATCGGAAGTGAACCCTAGTTATATTGGGGCGGGGGGAGGATCAGTTATCTCATTACAAATACACGAAGATTATGTAAATCGTGGAAGAAAAATAATAAAAAAAGTAGAAGAATTATTCAAAGAAGCTGGAACAGATGTTGATACGAGATTAATATTTGATATCCCTCCCGAAGATTACATTGAAAAAACTGTAGAAGACGAAAATATTGATTTAGTGGTAGTTGGATGTAAAGGACAACATAGTAAATTAAGAAAAACTTTTCTGGGAACGGTTCCTGATAAAGTAGTAAATTCTGCTGAATGTAATGTATTAATTATAAGATAGAAATGTTTAGGTTAGAAATTTATATTAAAATTAGGTTTTAATTACTCTTTTTTTTAGTTTTCATTTAAAATAACGAAAAAATTAATTAATTACAGAATTACCATATATAGAAGATAATAAATACTCCTATATATGAAGAAATCTGAAATTGTCTCTTGTTCAAGACGAACAGATATTCCTGCTTTCAGAATGGAATGGGTTGTTAATAAAATCAAAGACGGATATGTTGATGTAGTGAACCCATTTAATAAAAATCAGATAACTCGAGTTTCATTAAGTTCTGAAAATGTTAAATGTTGGGTGTGGTGGTCAAAAAATTTTGCGGAATGGATTAAATATTATATACGATATAAAGATTTATTCAGAAATTTTAAAGGACATTATTTCCAATTCACAATAAATTCTCCTTCTGAATTAGAACCGAATCTTAATATTTCTCTTCAAGAGAGAATAGAACAGTTAAATTGGTTAGTGAAAGAATTCGGAAGTTTAGCTGTTAATTATCGTTTTGATCCAATTATATTCTATCGAAAAAGTAACTCAAAAAGAATTAAAAATAATTTAGATAAGTTTGAATTTATCATCTCCGAAGTTTCAAAAATGGGTATAGATGAAGTAATATTCTCTTTTGCAACTATGTATTCTAAGGTGAAACGAAGAATGCATGCGCGAGGGTATAAACTAATAGATCCTTCTTTGAAAAAGAAAAAACAAATCATCGATAAATTATTGAATATTTGTAATAAATTCAATATTAAAATGAAGGCGTGTTGCCAACCAGATCTCTTAATAATTCCTGGAATTGAGCAATCTCATTGTATAGATGCTTATAAAATTGAGAAAATTATAGAAGAAAATATTAAAAAACTAAAAGATACGGGGCAAAGAGATTCATGTGGATGTTATAAATCAAAAGATATCGGTGGATATGATGGAATTTTTCAGTGCAAACATAATTGCAGCTATTGCTATGCAAATCCAACGAGAGAATAGATTTTTTTTTTTTTGTAAAAACTTTAATTTGATTTAATTTTCAAAACTGAAAAAAGGAAAACAAGATTTCGAAAAAGATAAATATAATTATGAAACATTCTAAAATATCAAATAATTAATTAGAGGTATTTAATAAAAAATGAATCAAAAGTTTGAAAAACAACAAATTCAAGATACATATGATGCAATCGTAATAGGAGCTGGGAATGGAGGTCTGATTGCTGGCGCAACATTAGCACAGCAGGGATTAAAAGTAATGATTATCGAACGCCATAATTTACCTGGTGGGTTTGCAACGAGTTTTGTTAGAGGACGTTTCGAATTTGAAGCATCTTTACATGAATTAGCTGACTATGGTCCACCTGAAGATAAAGGAGGTATCAGAAGATTATTTGAGGATAGGCTTGATTTAGATGTTGAGTTTGTGCGTGTCCCAGAAGCATATAAACTTATTTTGACTGATCCTGATACAAAAATGGAGGTTTCTATGCCTTTCGGTGTGGAAAGTTTTCTGGATAAAATGGAAGAATACGTTCCAGGAAGCAGAGATTCAGTTGAGAAATTCTTTAATATTGCTAAAGAAATTAGAGCTGCATTCGGTTATATAGCTCATGCTCAAGGAAATCCTGATCAAGGAGTTTTAATGAAAGAATACACAAATTTCTTGAAGACTGCCGCATATTCAGTGAAAGATGTAGAAGAAGCATTAGAAATTCCAGAAAGAGCACAAAAAATACTAAACGCCTATTGGGCTTATTTAGGACTGCCTGCTAATAGAATTAATTTTACTATTTTTGCCAGCATGGTTTTGGTGTATATTGAAAAGGGGGCATATATTCCGAAGAATCGATCACATGGATATACTACGGCCATAGATGCAAAAATTAGAGAATTTGGTGGAAAAATATCATATAATACCACAGTCGAAAAAATTTTGGCAGAAAACGGTGAAGTAATTGGAGTAGAAACATCAAGGGGAGATAAATTAATGACCAATCATATAATCTGTAACGCCTCTCCCACCCTAGCTTATAACAAATTAGTATATCCTAAATCAGAAGTTCCAGAAATAGCTTATAAATATGTAAATGCACGAATTCATGGACTGAGTGCTTTTTGTGTTTTTCTTGGATTAGATGCAACAGTAGAAGATCTTGGTTTAAATGAATATAGTTATTTTATAATGGATGACATGAATACGGAAAAGATTTATGAAGCATGGTCCAAATTAGAAGCACCTACTGGTCAGGCGACTGTTGTAATTAATAATACAATTCCCGATTGTTCTCCACCCGGAACCACACTATTATACATTACCACATTATTCAGAGCAGAGGCATGGGAAAAAATAAAACCTGAAGAATATTTTAAAATTAAAACTAAAATTGCCGAAGGTTTAATTGAACAATTTGAAAAAGCTACTGGGGCACCTATTAAAAATCATATTGAGGAAATTGAAATTGCAACCCCAGAAACGTATGCGCGATATACGGGAACATATAATGGAATTATATACGGATATGAACCAGAATCGTGGGATTCTCTCGTTCCAAGATTAATGTCTATGAATGAGGATGTGCATATCAAAGGTTTAAGATTTGCTGGAGGGTTTGGTGCTCGTTGTCATGGTTATAGTAGTTCTATGTCCGATGGACATACAATGGCTCTATTAACTTTACAAGATATTAAAAAGGGAGGGGAACCCAATGAGTAAAAAAGATTATGAGAGAGTAGATTTCAAAGTAAGAAGTAATACAAAGGATATTTTAGCATTCACAAAGCTAGTTCCCGAAAGAAAAAAACGGATTGATAAAGCTTCTGCTGATCCTATTAAAGATGATCCTATGAATAATCTTGCTGAGAGATTGCATCCAGATAGACTATATATGATTATTGATGAGATAATCGATAACACGAAGTCAACTAAAACTTTCAGATTAATTCCTAATCCAGAATCCAAAACTAAAGAATTAGCATATTTTCGTGCAGGTCAATATCTCAGCTTAAAAGTTATGATAAATGGTGAGTTGATAACAAGACCATACTCAATTTCTTCAAGTCCAAAAGAAGCATTAAAAGGTTATTATGATATTACCATTAAAAAAGAGGAAAGTGAGGGCTTTCTAACACCATATATTTGGAAAAATTGGAAGGTTGGAACTAAAGTAGAAAGCTCTGGTCCAGAGGGATTCTTCTATTATGAACCACTGAGAGATAAAAAACAAATAGTGGGATTAGCAGGAGGGTCAGGAATAACACCTTTTATTTCTATGGCAAAAAGTATTGAAAATGGAGAATTGGATGCCAAATTGACAATCATTTATGGTTGTAGTGATGAGCAAGATATTATTTTTTATGAGGATTTAAAGCAATTGGAACAAAAACATCCAGATAAAATCAAGTTAGTGACTGTATTAAGTTGTGAAGAAGTTACACTAAAAGGATGTGAAACGGGTTTTTTAACTGCTAAGATTATCAAAAAATATTCTGATATACAAAATTCTAGTTTCTTCATTTGTGGACCACAGGTAATGTATGATTTTGTTGATAAAGAAATTGAAAAACTTAATTTATCGCCAAAACAAGTAAGGAAAGAGGCGTTTGGAGAAATTAAAAATATAGAAACCTTTTCGGGATTTCCGAAGGATATTGCTGGTAAAATATTTAATATTAGAGTTCACATAGGAGATATGGTCAAGCAAGTTCCAGCTAAACCTACTGAGTCTGTGTTAGTAGCATTAGAAAGAGCTAAAATCGGACCTCCATCAAAATGTAGATCAGGAGAATGTGGATTTTGCCGTTCATTATTGTTAGATGGAGTTGTTTTTATTTCTCCTATAAATGATTGGAGAAGGGAAGCGGACAAAAAATTTAATTATTTCCATCCTTGTTCATCCTATCCATTATCAGATTTAGAAATAGAAATCCCAAGAAATTTAGAATAAACTCAAGCGTTAATTTTATTTTTAACTTTATTTTTATTTTTACTCTTTATTATAGATATCCTTTAAAGAAAGAAATAACATAAATTAATACATGGAAGGAAAATTAAAATTTGGATTTGCAGCACTATTTGTAATAATAATTCAATCAATATTAAAAGTAATTGGGGTTATTATCACAGGAAGTTTAAGTTTTCTTTCTGAAACGGTTGATACATTAATCGATATTTTTTTTGTTGGATTAACTCTTTATTCACTCTATATTAGTCAAAAACCAGCAGACTTTGAACATATGTATGGACATTCGAAAATTGATTCAATTGGAGCAATGATCCAAGGAATAATTCTAATAATTATATACTTTCTTCTAATCTTTAATGCAATTCAAGCGATTATATATCAGAATTTTAAGGTTGAAAATTCAAGATTTGGAATATTATTATTAATTATCTCGATTCTAATTAACTTCTCATTTTCATCAATTCTTATATGGCAAGGAAAGAAAAGAAATAGTCTTTCTCTAAAAGTTCAAGGATTAAATCTTTTGCAAGATTCTTTAAGAGCTATTATAGTATTAGTTAATTTCCTATTGGTTATTTTTCTTAATATTATATATTTTGATCCCATTTTTAGCATCACAATAGCTCTTATTATTGTATATACCTCTCTAAAATTAACAAAAGAGGGGATCGATAATTTGTTGGATATTAATCCAGTTAGTCCCGTTTTGATGGAAGAAATAAAGGAAAGAATACATAATTTAGAGTATGTAAATGATATAAATAAATTTAGAATAAGAGCCTCTGGAAACAAATTGTTTGTTGAAATACATCTAAGAGTTGAGGATCATATCTCAATAGTACATGCGGACGAAATCACTAAGGCAATAAGAAGATTGGTTGAGTTTTATTTTCCAAAATATGATACGGAAAGCATTATAGAGATGAATCCTCTTAGTGGTGAGAAATCTCTGAAAGAAAAGATTATTAATCTTATATATTCATTAATAATGGATTATCCCATGATTTTAGATATTAAAAATTTAAATATATTTAGCATTGTAAATGATTATTTTATTTCGTTTAAAATCATTGTCCAAGAGGATCTCACTTTAAATAAGGCTCATAATATAACTACTAAATTTGAGAATAATATAAAAGAGCAAATCTCAGATATTTCCAGAATAATAACCCATATTGAACCAAAAGAAAAAAATGAAAGAGTTTTATTGCAGGAAAGAAAATGTGAGAAATTAAATTCTGAGGAATTAAATAAATTAAAGAAAAAGATAGACAGCTTACTTCGATCAAAAAATTTTGTGAAGGGATATCATGGTTTTGAATTTTGGAATGTTGATAACTATTGCATTATAGAATTACATATATTCTTTGATGGCAAACTTAACATTTCTATAATTCATGATTATATCTCAGAATTAGATCAGTTAATACGAGAAAAAACAGAAATAAGTAATTTAGAAGATGTAATTCTTCATTCTGAACCATTAACAGGGAGGACTGATGGAATTTTATTTAATATGTAAATGGTTCAATTTTTAAAAGGAAAATTGATATCCATTGAGATTCAATTCTTCTTGTATAACTTTAATATCTTTCTGGATACTTCTATTTATTAATATTCCTTCTTTGGAATTTTCTAAATATTCTTCATACTCTTTCTCTCCTGCAGTATAAATTCTCTTCTTATTAGGTGCTTTTTTAGCGTTTCTAAGTTCTCTCATAATATTCCCAACATTCTTTTTAAATTGTTTTACTGGTAAAAAATACTCGATATCCATTACTAGAAAAAAATGTCCTACTTTCAATCGTTTTTTACCATCTTCAACAATGCCAGCTGTTTCTTTTAATGAAACTCCATTTTGTAATGCGGAAGATAAAATTTCAACTAAAGTTGAATAACCATAACCTTTGTAGCTTGCTGAATTGCCTCCTATACTCCCTAATGGTAATAATGCTGCAGTTTTATTATTAATATTTTCCAGAATCTTTCCTGGATCAGTTTCATTTAATCCTTTATCATTTATTACTAAACCAGTTGGAATTTTTTTATTTTCCCTTTTAAATATTTCTAATTTTCCTTTTTGAATAATTGAAGTGGCACAATCTAATAGAAATGGAAAATCTTCATCGCTGGGAACTCCCGCGGTTAAAGGATTAGTTCCTAATAAAGGTTCTACACTGTTTGTCGGAGGTACAGCAGGAGTAGCATTAGTGGTTGTTAGTCCAATCATACCCTCTTCGATTGCCATTTGTGAATAATATCCAGCAATTCCAAAGTGTGTAGAGTTTTTTACAGCTACCGCTCCTAATCCATATTTCTTAGCTTTTTTAATAGCCATCTTCATGGCCTTATAGGCAATTACATGACCCATTCCACAATTTCCATCTAGAACTGCTGTAGTGGGTGTATCTTTTATAATTTCGATTTTAGTTTTTGGATTATAAATTCCTTTTTTGATTCTGTCATAATACATTTTTAATCTTTGAATACCATGAGTTTCAATTCCTTTAAGATCTGATGTTATTAACACATCTGAAATTATTTTAGCATCCTTCTTTGGTACTTTTAAGGCGACAAAGACATCTTCTGTAAATTTTCTTAAATAATCTGCATCCACTCGGATCTTTTTCTCTTCATTAGCAATACAATTCATAAGTAAAATGCTCTTTTATGAAACTTGGAATATTGTGTTATTAATAAGTTAATATATTTAAGGCAAATGCAACTTTAGATAAGGTTAAAGATATTTTAAAGTAAGTTCCTTTCAAATACAAGAATATTATTGACGAAAAAATGAAAAAATATTTTTTCTAGAAAGAAAAATTGGTTTTCCAATTATGAAAAAAGTGAAAAGATGTTTTAAATTCTTAGAATGGAAAGTTATAGCTATTCAAACCTAATTCATTTTGCATAATTTTGATATCTTTTTGAAGACTCTCGTTTAGTGCAATACCTTTTTTACTTCGCTCAATTTCAGCTTCATATTCCTTTTCTCCTGCTGTATAAATTCTTTCCGATCCTGGTTCCTTTTTAGCACTTCTAAGACCGCGCATGATCTCTCCAGCTGTTTTCGTAAAATTTTCTATGGGTAAGAAACTTTCTATATTAATTGCTAAAAAGAAATGCCCCACTTTTAAGCGTTTTTGACCATCTTCTTTTATTCCTAATGTATCTCTCAAATATATTCCATCTTGCAATGCCGCTGAAAGTAGTTCAACGATGGTTGCATAACCATACCCTTTATATCCTGATTTATCTTCCCCTGAACCTCCTAATGGAAGTAATGCTGCCTTTCTCTCGAGCATTTTCTCTAATATTTTCGATGGATTTGTAATTGAATTTCCCTCATCATCAATTACGACTCCTTCGGGTAAATCCTTATCTAATCGCTCATATAATTCAACTTTTCCTCTCTGAATGATTGATGTAGCACAATCCAAACAGAAGGGAAATTCTTCATCAGTAGGAGCTCCAAAAGTGAGAGGGTTAGTACCAAGCATCGGTTCTACTCCTAATGTTGGGGGTATTGAGGGTCTTGCATTTGTGGTTGTTAATCCAATCATACCCTCTTCGATTGCCATTAAAGAATAATATCCCGCAATTCCAAAATGTGTAGAATTCCTAACAGCAATAGCACCTAATCCATACTTTTTAGCTTTTTCTATAGCTGTTTTCATTGCTTTATAGGCAATAACATGACCCATTCCACAATTTCCATCCCACAACGCAGTGGTTGGACCATCCTTTATCACATCAATTTTAGTATTAACTTCATAAATACCCGCTTTAATTCGATCATAATACATTTTACAACGTTGAATTCCGTGAGTATCAATACCTCTTAAATCAGAAGCGATTAAAACCTTCCCAATAATTTCAGCATCATCTTTCGGGACGCCTAATCCAAAAAAAACATCAATCATAAATTTTTCTAATTTCTTGGCATCTATATATATAATATCTTCTTTAAATGACAAAATTATAACCTCAAGTAATCGTGAATTTTATTTTCATTATTTTGAATTGATTTAACATCAATAATTTTTTAATTCATTTAAATCATTAATCTTAATTTAATAAAAATATGAGATATAGAAATTAAATTAAAGTTTCTCTGGCAATTTCAAGAATAGCCTCTTCAAAAGATAAACCATTCTTTGGATATTTTTCAATTCGAGTGAGACATGTTCCGGATTTATCAAAAAAATATACTAAAGGAATTTGATTTACTGCAAATTTGGGATTATGAAATTCTGGAGGAGATTTTTGAGCCCAAGCGTAATCTTCTTCTGTACTTTGCATTGTTGTTTTGACACCACCAATTAAAAATATCTTAAGATTTTTGGAATCTACTGCTTCCACTATTTTTATTAGTGAAGGTTTCACATCTGCGCAGGTTTGACACCAAGTTGCTCCTAAAGTTAGAATTTTCATAGTTTGAGAAGAGTTATCGAAAAAAGTTTTAAGTTCATTAATTAATTTCATATTGAGTTTGTAAGCTTTGTAATTGCTGCTATGCATAATTCTCTCGCGTTTCGACTGAATATGATCTATATACTCATATCCCTCGAAAAGATCTGATTCAATATCATCCCAGTGTAATTGATCCGGTTGAAATATTATACTCATAATTAATGAAGATCTCGTAAATAAAAAAAAAATTCTCCTATGAAATAAAAGTTAGTGAAAATATTATAGTAATAATATTACTGTAATATTTGATTTTTTGAATTGAAATTGATTATCATAGTTTATGATAAAAGATTTAGAAAAGCTGCAGAAAAGCAAATTATCGCAGTCATTAAAACCAAAATACGACTTTGAGGACGTTGGTAATGTATTTCCCGATAATAAAGAATTTATCAATATTCTCAAACGCAGATTGATTCGAGAAAAATTTATTACAATTGAAGATGAGTAATTCTCGGATAATAAAAAAGATTAAAAAATCCGACCCTAGACTCACATCCATTTGCTACGATCAGATATTACTACACTCCACACCCGATTCCCAAAGCGTGAAGGACAAAACTTACGACTGCTCCATCCCTGGCCTAGTCGGGTTCGTTATTATGAGATTATACCAATCCTACAATTGGTACCCCTCTGACTCCACCATTGGGGCGAATGTTTCGACGTGAAATAATATTGTGCAACAAATATTCAGTGAATCTTAGGCCGGACAATTCCGCTTTTGAGCATTTTGCGGTCCACTCAGTTTAGAGATTCAGAAAGGCCCAAGCTTCCCATATTAATTAATGATATGTGAAATAAAAATTTTTAGCTTTCATTACTATATTTCGCTAAGATGAGAAATTCCTATATTTTTTTTTGATATTCTGAACTCTTAATTCAATTTGTCAAAGAATCTTAGATAATATTGAATCTACTTATTATTGTACGAAATATGTTTGAAAGAAAAACTATTTATAGTATACAAAAGATAAGTTATAATTAGCAATTCATAGTTAGGAGAGATTGAAAATATGGGTGAAGAAAATCAGCTTATTAATGGAGGAGATGTATTAATAAAATGCCTTTTGGAAGAGAATGTAAGATATATGTTTGGAATTCCAGGAGGTCAATTCTTGAACATGTATGATGCAATTTATCGATGGGGGAAAGAAAAAGGAATTGAAACTGTTTTATTCAGACATGAACAAGCTGCTGCTCATGCAGCTGATGCATATTCGAGAATTACTAATAAAATAGGTGTTTGTTTTGGCACTGTAGGACCCGGCGCACTTCATCTGATTCCTGGGGTGGGATGTGCTTGGGCCGATAATATTCCTATGGTAGCTATTGTTCCTCAAGTTGACTCTAAGTTTCAGGATCGGTTTATGCTCCAAGGAAATTTAGATCAAATTTCTTTATTTAAACCTATCACTAAATATCAAAAAACAATACGTAATATTGAAGAGATTCCTGATGTAGTACAAAAAGCTTTTCGGGAAGCAACTTCTGGTCGTCCAAGACCTGTTCTCATAGAGATTTCTGTTGATGCTTTTAAACAAGAGATTGAAAAAGAAAAGATCCAAATTCTAGCTCGAAATCGATATAGAGCATTATCAAGAACAGGAATTGAAGACTCTTCTATAAAAAAGTCTTTAGAATTACTTATTAATGCTAAAAAACCCTTGATTATCTCAGGCGGGGGAGTCATGAGGGCAGAAGCTTGGAATGACTTAAAAAAGTTCGCAGAATATTTAAAAATTCCAGTAATAACATCAATGCGAGGTATCGGAACGATTTCAAATGATAGTATGTTTTTCTTAGGTTCAACTCTCGCAAATACTCCTATTCAATTAATAACTAATACAGATGTAATTTTAGCTCTTGGTTGTAAATTTTCCTATACAATGGGTTATGGAATTGAACCTTTTTGGAGAAATAGCCAAAAACTAATACAAATAGATATCGATCCAACCATAATTGGGCGACAAAAACCGATTGAATTAGGAATAGTAGGAGATTGCAGCGTATATTTAAGAAAAATTCTTGAAGAGGCACAGAAAATAAATCCGATTGAAACAAGACCATGGTTAGAAGATCTTATTCAAATGAAGATGAAAAGCAATGAAAAATTAAAGAAAAAAACATATAAAGAAGAATCTCCAATATCTACAAGGAGAATGGTTAGGGAAGTATATGAATTCATGGATGAGGAGGCGATTCTTATTATAGACGGAGGAGAAATCGAAGCCTTTGCCCTAGAACAGATAGATTTATATAAGCCTAGAAGACCCCTTTCTACCTTGATTGCCGCAGGTATGGGACACTTGGGGGTATCTATCCCTTATGGTATCGGAGCTAAGTTAGCAACACCACATAAACAAGTTATTTCTCTAACTGGTGATGGATCATTTATGTTCAATGTCCAAGATTTAGAAACTGCAGCCCGATTAAACTTAGATAATCTAATATTTGTAGTTGCTAATAATAATTCTTGGGGTTCTATGAAATCATTGCAAAAACTTTCATTAAAAAAGAGATATATTGATGTGGATTTTGAAGGATTCAATCATGCCAAATGTGCTGAAGGATTTGGATGCTATGGAGAAATAGTTGAAGATCCTAATGATCTTAGAGATGCTCTCGAACGAGCGAAAGATTCAAAAAAACCAGCTGTTATAGATGTAATAAATAAATGGGAAACGAGTGATACAACGAAATTACTAAATTCTGTGAGCTTATAATATCTTTATGAAAAATTGATGCATCTAAATGAACTGAATTCTATTTTTTTAATCGAAACCGTAATAATCTATCTTTATCTTCTTCAGCATAATCAATTCCAATTCTTTTCAATGATTCAATATGATTTGTATCAATAGATTGACCTTTAGTATAATATAATTGTGAATCAGACTTACAAGAGTCTTTTCCATTAAATTTATGTTTTGTGATGTCTAAAGCCATGCAAAGTTTTCCAGGGCCATCAACTAAGTTTTTATAATTTTTGCCTATTTTTATTTGCCTATTTTTCTTCATCAAATCTATTCCATCTATCGGATATAATTCTCTTATCAACACAGCACAGGGCATGTTTTCTTCTTCAGTCACTACATTTAAACAATGATACATTCCATAGATTAAATATATATAATGTGTTCCCGGAATCTTGTACATAATTTTAGTTCTTTCGGTCTTTTTATAATCATAAGAATGACATCCTTTATCTTTAGGTCCTAAGTAGGCTTCAACTTCAGTAATTTTACCTATCATCTCACCTTTTTCTGTCTCTCGAACAAGATATCGACCAATAAGATCATTTGCTACTTGTTTAGTATCCCGATTAAAAAATCTCCTACCTAATCTTTCTAAATTATTATTATCATCCATAAAATCATACTGAATAATCTATTTATCTGACTAAATATTTAATATAGAGTATAATAATAATTTTAATATTATTGAGATTAATAAAATGAATGCACCAGAAAGGGTATTAATGACAATTGAACATGAAGAACCGGACAGAGTTCCCGCTTGGGAAAGTGCCTTTACTAGCAATACTATTACAGAATATTATGGAATTGATTCGAAAAAAAAAGGATATAAATATCAATATGAGTTATTCCGCCGGATTGGCATAGATATTTGTGTAGCTCCAGTATCTCTTTTTCCTCGAAAATCTGTTAAAAGGGGAAAGGGATTTATTGATGAATATGGAAGAATAATGCAATTCGAATATTATGAAAAAGATGGAACAGAAATAATGGGATATATTGGAGGTCATTTTAAAAGTTTTGAGGATTATGAGAGTTGGGAACAACCAGATCCTTATTTACCGACTCGCGTGCAATCTTTTAAACTAGGAAAAAGAGTTCAAGAAGAAATGAATGATGAAGTCTTTTCTGTCCCCGCAACTGGTGCTTTAATGGAATGTACGTGGGAAGGATTTGGGTTAGAAACATTCTCAAGAATTATTAGAAAACGCAAACAGGCAAAAAAAATTTTCGATGATAGAGGCGAATTCACATTAGAAATGGTTAAGATTTTAGCGGAAAATGATGCAAAATTAGTTATCCTTTGGGACGATTATGGATTCAAGAACGGATTATTTATGCGCCCCGCATTTTACAGAGATTATATTTTTCCTTGGTTAAAGCGTATTTGTGAAACAGCACATAAACGAGATTGTAAAATTTTATTACATTCTGATGGTGATTTAATGGAAATATTTGGAGATATTGTAGAATGTGGAGTGGATGTTATAAATCCTATTGAACCAACAACTGCGAACCCTGACTATGATATCTTCAAATTAAATGAGTTATATGGAGACAGAACTACTTTTTGTGGAAATGTTAGCCCTATTATGTTAGCAATGGGAAAAATTTCTGAAATAAAAAATTACTCTAAAAAATTAATTCGTGAAATTGCACCTGGAGGCGGATATATATTCAGTTCAGGTCATTCTATAAATCCAGCCGTCACAGTTGATAGATTTGAGGCTATGCAGAATGTAAGAAGAAAATATGGAATTTATCCAATAGAGATCCCTAATTAATCTTATTTATTTATTACTTAGAATGTAATTTTTTTAGTTCCTTCTTAAGAAATGATTCCAATTCAGCATTACAAGCAACTAAGGGATATTTCAAATCCATTGAGAGAGTTTGATTCAATTTATCACCTTTGATAGTAAAGATATGACCACCTGCTTCTTTAATAATTAAATAACTGGCAGCCATATCAACAAGTCTCGTTCCTCTTCTAAAATCCATATACCCATCAATACTACCCTTAGCTAATAAGCAAAAACTTAATGCAATACTGCCCATTACTCGGACGCGATATAATTCTTTTAAAATAGAACGATATTTTTTAAGATTTTTTCTTAGACTCCATAAATGGAAATCAATTTCAAAAATTAATTGATCTGAAAGAGACTTAGTTGAAACGGTTATTCTTTTATCGTTTAGAAAAGTACCTCGGTCTTTCTCTGCCCAGTATAAATCCTTCGTGGTGAGATCTAATATAACCGCCATCTTTATATCGTCTAATTCAGAACCTTCAGCATAAGCGATAGAGACACTAAAGTAGGGAATAGCGCGACTAGAATTTGTAGATCCGTCAATAGGATCAACAATTAATTTTTTTTTGCATTTTTCGATATTTTTTTGATTCCCTATAAATTTTTCTCCTGTTTCTTCGCTTATTAGTAATATTTCTATTCTATTATTCTCCAAATGACCAATGATAGTTTTCTCTGCCACGACATCTATCTCCATAGAAATATCACCACCAGCTCCTCTTTTAAGTTTTTTAGCTCCCTTTTCAGTGCCTATTAATGGGGAAATTTCTTGGTACACTATCAAGGATAATTCTTTCAAAAAGCCAATATCAATTTCTCTTGAGGCCATAGTTAAATAAGATGAGTGGATAATTTCATTGTTAACAACTTGCAATGAACTGCTCGAAACTCAATCTCTCGTAATCTTTTTTAGGTATTATAATTTTATCATCGTTTAAAACTTTTGTAAATGGGCATTATTTAACCATTATGAATAAATAATTTTATTCTATGATACTATTTATGTTAATCTCGGCAATTTTCAATTAACATACTATTAAAACCAATTTGCATTATAATTAAATGTAAATTATGTCAAATCTCGATTTCTTTTTTAATCCTAAATCTGTGGCGATTATCGGAGCTTCTGATACTATAAGATTTGGATTCAATACGACTAAATATCTCTTAAATTCAAAATTCAAGACATATCCTGTACACTTAAATAAAAAAGAAATATTAGGTCATAGAGCATATAAAAATGTTAAAGACATTCCTGATGATATTGAATTAGCAATATTAATAATAGGGAGTGAATATGTACCACAAGCTATTAGAGACTGTATTGAGAAGGGAGTGAAGGGGATAATTATAGAATCGGCGGGATTTGCAGAAACAGGGATTAAAAAATATATAGAATTGCAAGAGAATGTAAAGGATATCATTAAAGATTCCAAAATTCGTATAATTGGTCCTAACTGTGTTGGTGTTACTGATTTTCATAATAAATTTAGTACTGCAGATATTGAATTTAAACGGGAAAAAGCTGGGGATATCTCAATTATCGCTCAGTCAGGGGTACTTGGTAACGTATTTATAGATTGGGGCAGCGCACAATCTATTGGATTCTCTAAATCTATTACTTTAGGTAATAAAATTGATGTAGATGAGGTAGACATTCTTGATTATTTAAATAAAGATGATCTTACTAAGGTAATCACCCTCTATTTAGAAGGTACAAATAGGGGGAGGGAATTTATTGATGTTTTAAGTAGAATGACGAAACCTGTGTTGATTCTCAAAAATGGTCGAACGGAGACAGGTTCAAGGGCTGTTATAAGCCATACAAGCACAATTGCAGGAAATGATAAAATTTATGATGCCGTATTTAAACAAAATCCCATGATTTTTAGAGTTTATGACTTTTATGAAATGTTTAACATAGCACATATTTTTGCTTCTCAACCATTAATAAAAGGCAAAAAGATAGCTATTATAACAGCTTCTGGTAGTTTAGGAATTTTAGCTTGTGATGAATTAGTAGATAAAGGGTTATCACTTGCAAAATTAAAGGAAGAGACCATCCAAACAATAAAGGAGATTATACCTGATTATGTTTCAATTGGGGGAACAATTGATTTGGGACCCTCAATGTTTCTCACTTTAAGTGATAGTCTTAAAGCACTATTTAAGGATGAAAATGTTGATGCTTTACTCTTTATTTTTGCTGTGCCAAGATGGCCTTTAGAAAAATTCAATTTTACGTTCTCTGCACATTTTAGACTAATGAAAAAATTATCGGAAAAATATAATAAACCAGTGGTTTGTGTTTGTTTTGGTTCTCGTTGGGTTTTTGAGTATATCAATAATAATGCTCTTAAATTTGGGATCCCTGTTGTTGATAGAATAGAACATGCTGTAAATGCGTTTAAAATGATGTTTGAATATTATGTAAATATTAATTCAAAAAAATAGATGAGTGAATAAAGCTGATTATTTAGCGAGAAAAATTGATTATTGCAGATTCTCTTCTTTTTTCACTATTTCCTTCAATTGTTCTGCATCCGTTTTTACAATTTCGATAAAACTATTCTCAAAAACTAACTTTGGACCCCGCTTTAGCTCCATCCTACAATATACTTTATCTATATTTTGAGAACTCAACCAATCTGAGACAAGAATACCTTTTCGTTTTTCTTTTTCAGCAAATTTATTTGTTAATACCTCTAATTTTGATAATTTTTGCTCCTCTAATAATATTAAGCCAAAATATGGTGCTTCTCCATACTTCTCGTGTATTTTTGATTCAAAGCCATTATTATTTTGAAGCGGAATCGCCACTTTAGAGGTTTTCTTTTCTTGAGTGCGAGTGGTAATGACTATTTTGAATATTTCGGGGAAGTTGTTCATAATTTTATTTGAAAGCTTTTTTTTTAACAAATCAACTTTAGAGAGTTCCATGTCCTGACTCAATTTTATATCCACTTCAAGAAAAATATAACGCCCATATGCTCTGATTTCTATATTATCAATATCTTTAACTTTTGGGAAATTTTCAATAAGCTCAATTAATTCTGTTCTTTTCTCAAATTCTATTACAGCGTCTAATAAAGTTTTAGTGGAAGTGAGAAATATATCATATCCTCCCTTAATAATAAAAAGTGCTATAACTAAACCAAAAATAGAATCTAAAATGAAAATCCCATAATACGCAGCAATAAAACCTATTATAACAGTTGATGAAATAAAATTATCTAATAATTTTTCACTTGTCTCCGATTCAATTATTTCTGAACTTGATTTTTTCCCAATTAATTTCAAATATATCGTAGTTGCAATAGATATTAATAATGAAATTCCCATTATGATTATTATAAACGGGGAGACGATTATGGTTTTTATTGTACCAGAAAAGAAATTTAAAATTTCATTTATAGATTCTCTGATTATTGTGTAGGCAGTGAAAAAGATAAAGATTGAAATAATCAAGCTTATAATATTCTCCAATCGGTAATACCCATATGGAAACTTTTCATTCGGTTTTTTACTCACAAAAATAATCCCAATTAATGAAGCTATTACAATTATAATGTCAGTTAAGTTGTCAAAAGCATCAGCTTGGAGGGCAAGGCTGTTTGTGAGCAGACCAAATATTAATTTTAAAATGAATAGAGACAAATTCACCCCTAGTAAAAGAAAATTAATAAAGATCGGGTTCTCATAAATTTTTAAGCTATCTTCAGTATTATCCATAGATGCTCATTATATTAGATTCTTTTCTATAATCCATTTCTCTACTTTAAGAGACTGATAATCTTGGCGCTTTTGGACATTATAATTAGAATGAATGGTACTTTTTGGTATCCAGAACTCTTGTCCATTTTCTAAATCTATTAAAAGTGCTTTTTGGCTTTCAGCTTTTATTTTCGCTCGAATTTCAACTAAATCGATTGATACGCCGTATTCCGTAGTTTCGACTACATGAAGACCATCTTGAGCATAAATTTGTTCAGAAAAGACACGATATTCTTCTCGCTCATCTTTCTCCTCTTCTTCAAGTTTTTCTTTAAATGTACCGCTTGTCGCAAATTCAATTTTCTCCTTTATTATATGGTCAAGAAGTAAGGTTAAAAACCTTGTACTCGGAAACCTAAACTTTTTTTCATAACCACCTATCCTAAATACACAGATATTTCTAGTTTGATCCTCCCAACCCACATATATTTCAGTTTTATCATCTTGGAATACATGATATCCCCGCCAATTTGCTAATCGTCTATTCAAGACCTCTAAAATACAAATAGTTTCTTCTATGCTTAATTTCACCGTCTTGCCCTCTCCTTGGGAGGGTTTTTCCCAAATTCCATCTTTTTTCCGTTTGATACATGTTATAAATATATGTGGCAAATTTTTAGCGGGACTTTGGAAAATAACACCAACTTCATGCCCAAAAAATGATTTATTATGTATATCAGTCAAATTCTTAAAATAAAATTATATAATTTTTTAAATTCTGCTAATTATCTTATATATCAAGAATAATTTAACATCATTGAAAATTTTTTCAGACAATTAGCAATTTTTATGAGAGATTCAAATATCATAAAAAAAAAACTATTTATCTAAACTTAAATAATGATATAGTATAAACCCAAATTTTTACATATCTTAATTCCATTTATTTGGTAAATTTGAGAGGATTTTTCGAATAATGACAAATTTATTTCTTCAAATCTTTGTGCTAATATGTTTTCTTGGTATAGTTATTGTTCTATTTTTTGAAGATAAGGATTATATATACTTTACTTTCGTCTTTATTGTGTTAGCCGGATTAGTATCTGCTATTTTTATCCCTGAAACATGTAGTTTGGAATTTTATATCGAAAAAATTGAATGGGAGGTTATTTTCTTCCTAATTACTATGTTTACTATAGTAGAAATCCTTAAAGAAAATAAAGTATTTGATGAAATCGCTCGATTAGTGGTTGTTAAATATCAAACAAATGTACGCAAAATGTTTTATGTTTTATGTGTGATTTCAACCTTGTTGGCAACTATAGTTGAAGATTTATCCGTCGCTATGATATTTGCACCAATCATCATCGTTGCATGTAGAAAATTAAAAATTAAACCCGCGGCCTATTTGCTTGGAATGACAATTTGCATAAATATTGCGGCGACTTTAACTCCATTTGGTTCTGCTCAAAATATCCTAATTACAAATGAATTTGGGTTGGACATTTTATGGTTTATATTTAATTTAGGACCATATTTTGTCATATCATTACTCTCTACTCTTTTATTATTAGATAAGTTTTCATTAAAAAGGGATATTAATTTCTGTGCCACTCATACATGCGGACCTGAAGAAATTGAGGAAGATTCATTGTTAAATGAACCTAATATAAAAAAGCAGAAGTTTGCCTTAAATCTAATAGGATTATTAATCTTCATAGTTTTACTTCTTGTTGTCCCTGAAATTTATTTAGCTGGTTTAATTGGTGCATTATTATTCGTGTTAATAAATCCCATCAAAAATAAGGAAGCTAAGAGATCGTTCTCCCTTTCAAAATATCTTTCCCATGTCGATTACAAACTTATATACTTCTTTATGGCATTATTTATTTTTGTAGGATTATTAGAGGCAAATGGAACGATAGGATTCATTGAAGAATTGATTAAAAGTGTATCGGCTGAAAGTGAGTTTATTTTGGCCATAATTATCCTATTAAGCACCTCTATCCTAAGTGGTTTAATAGATAACACACCAGTCACAATAATCTTTATTCCGATTGTTAGACTCCTATTCAATTTACCTGAGTTTTATCTTGGACCTCTTGTTGTCGCATTCATCCTTGGAATTAATCTTGGTGGAAATTTCCTCCCGCAAGGCTCAGCCGCGGATTTAGCAACTTTAGAAATAAGTAGGGATAATCAAGTGGATGATATGTCATACAAGAGGTTGTTTAAAGTTGGCGGACTTTTTGCTCTCTTTCATGTTTTACTTGGGATTGGATATCTAGCAGTATTAGTGTTTCTTTTTTAATCTTTTAAAAAAATTATGTGAGATTCTTATTTTCCCAAATACTAATAGAATTAATTCTAACCTAATTTAT
>Ga0209918_1000246_pt1 | contig 40215 bp, 33 predicted proteins | sample SalPonD_shore_MG_FD_185712 | JGI IMG/M metagenome (GOLD analysis project Ga0209918, IMG submission 185712) | Salt pond soil microbial communities from South San Francisco under conditions of wetland restoration - Salt Pond MetaG... | ecosystem: Environmental > Aquatic > Marine > Intertidal zone... | reverse complement strand
AAGGGAGGCTGTTGATTATCGACGGTCAGGTGCAGCGCGAGGGCGAGGTCATCCACGTCATCGCCCGGCGCCTGGAGGATCACAGCGCCCTGCTGGGCGCGCTGCCCACCCGGTCGCGGGATTTTTGTTAACAAGGTGTTCGGGCTAACGCGGACCCTGCATCATCTGCCCGATGTGCCAAACCACCGTCAACAGGATCCCCCCGCCGACGGCCCCGGCCAGAATGTCCCACGGCCCACTACCCCGGTAGGCACCGACCACCGCGCCCAGCAGTACACCGCCGGCCCCGACCAACCATAGCTCTGTGTTCTTGAAACCCGAGCCGCCCTTGTTGTTGTCATCGGCCATAATCGAAGCCTCATTCAATGCACTATCGTGCGCGTCGCGCCCGACGACACAATCAAGTAAAGAGGCGAATCAGTTTGCCGCAACCGCCGGTACTGGACAATATCGTTCGTACAAACCCCGCGGGAATATCAAAAATGTGTCAAGATTGGGCCGAGCACATGCCTATATATAGGGCGGGGAGTTTACTCGGAGACGAGCCTGACCGCGCACTACACCGCGCGGCCAGGCAAACGCACGAGATCTAGAACGGTACCGTCTCGGACCCTTCCACACCGCTCACGGTCACCTGCACCGGCTGAGGCGAGACACGCGAGACCGTCAACTGCCACACGCCCTTGCGCCGATTCCAATCCATCGTGCCGTAACCCTGGACCGCCAAGCCCGCCGAGGCGCCGAGCGCGCTGCTGGCCTCAACCGTCAGCTTGCCCTTCTTAGCGTTGTAGCGCAACGTCGTCACATCGATGGTCAGGTCGTAACCATTGCAGTCTTGATCGATACCGTCGTGCTTGATTTCGGGCGCTCCCGGGAACACAGTGGGATCATTGTCGTTACAGTCCGAGCCGACGGCATAGCCGTCCCGGTCGCCATCGACGATCTGCGGGTCATTGTCCACGATGGTCAACAGAGCCGACGCCGGCGAGCCCAGCGTCGCGCCGCCGGTCGTATTGGAAAGCGTCACCGTCAGGGTCTCATCGCCTTCATATAGCGTATCGTCGAGAATGGCAATCGTGAACGTCCGACTTGTAACGCCGCCGGCGAAGTTCAGCGTACCGGCCGCCGGCACGTAGTCCTGGCCCGCCGCGGCCGAACCGTCGGCCGTGGCAAAATCGACCGAGACCGCACCGCTGCTGCCGCCCTGTCGACTCACTGTCACGGTGATACCACCACCGTCCTCACTGACGCTGTAGCCCGCGACGGCGAACTGCAGGCTACCCGGCTGGCTCGTCGAACCGCCGGCCAGGACGTTATAGGCATCGGCGACATTTACCACGCCCATGCCGTAGTCGTAGTCCGGGCCCAAGCTGCCTTTATCGACCGCGGTATCCAGCACCGCGGTCTCGAGCTCGCTCACAGTGGCCTTCGGCACCGCGCTTTTGAGCAGGGCCAACGCGCCGCTGGCCTGAGCGGCTGCAAACGAGGTGCCCGAGACCTGGACATAGGACTGCGGAAACAGGCCACTGAACGTCAGATCCGAGGTCATGACATTAACGCCCGGCGCCACGACCTGCGGATACAAGCCGCCGTCACAGGAAGACGGTCCGCGGCTGCTGAACGTGGCGACCGTCAGTGTCTCGTCGACCGCTCCAGTGACCAGGTTCGGTACACTGTTGGCCGGGCTCAGATCGCTGTAGACATTCGGTCCGGAGTTGCCGGCCGCGAAGACTACCGCGATGTCCGAGGCGCGCAGCGCCGCTATGTCGTCGGCAAACTCCGGATTGCAGGTACCCGCGCCGTCGGGCAGACCCCAGGAGTTGTTGACCACGTCCGGCGCATCATCCACGTCCGGGTTGCCGTCCGGGTCGAGCGCCCACTGCAAAGCTTGGTGGATTGCACTCAAAGTCGCCATACCGCTGTCGTCGTAGATCTTCGCCGCAATCCACTGAGCGTCCGGCGCGACGCCCAATACCTGTCCGCTGGAGTCGCCGCCCAGTATCAGACCCGTGACGTGCGTGCCGTGACCATTCACGTCCGCAGGCGTAGCATGCTCCCCGTAGGGGTCGAACCAACTGTTCGAACCGCCCCGCCAGCGGCTGCCGACGTCCGGGTGAAAGGTATCGACCCCGCTGTCCATGGTCGCCACAACGACACCCTGACCCGTGAAACCCTGCTGCCACAGCTCGGGGGCGGCCACGGCGGCCAGATTCCATCCGGGTGTCGAGGTCACGCCATAGGTCACGGTCGGCGCTGCGAGCATCATGTCCAGCGAGATGTTGCCGATCCAGGGCTTGTTCGCCAGCGCACCGACGCGGTGAGCCGGGACGGTCGCCGCGAGTCCGTTGATCAGCCACAAGTCCTGCATACGCCGAACCCGTCCCTGGTTGAGTACGACCCGCAGTGGTTCCAGTGACTGATCGGCCTTGGCGTGCAGGGCCTTGAGGATCTTGGCCCGGCGTTCGCCACGGTCGAGGTCTTTGAAAGCACGCACATCGACCTTGTCTTTGAGGCGCACGATGATCGCCACCTCGTCATCGGGCCCCAATTTTTCCAGGCGGTCCTGTAGGGCCGCGCCAATGCTGCCCGCGCCCGACAGTCCGGCCGTGCACATCGCCCCCAAACCGAGGACGCCGGCGACTGCCCATTTGATACTGCGGCATTTCATATGTATCGAGCCCCGTTATTGCACGACGAGGTGTTGGGCCTTGAAGTCCCCGATCACCACGCTGACCCGATCGCCCACTTTGACGTAGTGACCGGGATTACCGAAGAAAATGAAATAGTTCCTATCCTTCTGGGCGAACTTGGCCGAGGCCCGCAGCCGGCCGGTCGTGGGCGGGTTGGGCACCCCGAGCCGGGCCCCGCTCCTTTCGACCACCACGTACGCCGGTGTCGTGCGATCGAGCAGCGGGGCGGCCTTCTCTACGTCCTTGACCCGGAAACGCCAATCGAGCATGTAGCCGGCGGCCGAGGTCCGCATCCCCAGGATCTCGATACCCCAGGTCTGGCGAAGCTCGGCCGCCGATGGCGACATACCCGTGGACCCGAACCAAGTCATGGTCCAGCCGAGCGCCACCGCGGCGATAACGACCGCCACACCCAGCAGCGGCAGAGTCCGCGGACGGCGGCGAACCGCCGCCCCTTCGCCTGCCCGGGCCGATATTGAATTGCCGTACTGCATGGTCTCGACCCTCGCTGCTTACCGAACGACGTTGACGCTCACGCTCGCCTCGTTGGACGTCGCGCCGGCGTTGTCTTGAACGGTGTACTTGAACACGTCGGTGCCGCGGAAGTTCACCCTCGGCGTATACGTGATCGCACCGGTCGACGGGTCGACGCTCACCGTGCCGCCCTGCCCTGGCTGGACCGTCACCTGGACGCTTGCGGGATTGAGCGTACCGTCGGCATCGCTGTCGTTGGCCAGCACGTCGATGGTCACTGAGTTCGGCGGGTTGGTGTTGCGCTTGTTGCGCGTCACTGTGGCGCCATCATCCGCGGCGACCGGGGCCTGGTTGACAGCCGCCTCGACGGTTACCGTCACGGTACCGACTGCCGTGCCGCCGTTACCGTCGTCCACCGTATAGGTGAAGCTGTCGGTATACGGCCCGGCCGCGCCCGGCGTATAGGTAACCGTACCGCCAGCCAAGCTGACGCTGCCGCTGGCACCCTGTGTCACGGCCGTGACACTCAACGGGTCACCGTCGGCATCCGTGTCGTTGGCCAGGACCGGAATAACCACCGCGGTCCCGTCGGCCGTCGTCGCGGTGTCGGCTACCGCCACCGGCAGGTCGTTGACCGGGTTCACGTTCACAGTCACTGTCGCCGATGCGCTGCTTGCCAGGGTCGTTGAGGTTCCGGTGTCGACGGCATCGACCCTGTAGCTGAAGCTGTCGACCGTCGTTTCACTGCCGTCGTGCGCATAGGTGAAACTGCCGTCGGCATTGAGCGTCACGCTGCCGTTGGACGGCGGCGTCACCAGTACCGCGGCCAAGGCCTCACCCGTGCCGAAGTAGCCCCCCTTGCTGTCGTTGGCCAGCACACCCGAGGCGGGCACCGTCACGCTCGCGCCCTCGTCCACGCCGGCGGTGTCGGCCTTGGCCACCGGCGGAGCCGTATAGGGCACGGCCTTGCTGTCGCTGCCGCCCAGACTGCTGTTGACCGTTGCGCTGCCAGGGTTGGTGCCCACACCGGTGGCGACGATGCTGTAGCCAAAGTCCGGATTGGCCGCGAAGCTCATGTCGCCGTAGCCCTGCAGATTCAATAGCGTACCGGCTCCCGCCGCCGAGCTGTCCGCCCAGACGCTGAGCTGGGAGGTCCCCGCATCGTGGCGCGTGCGCAGGATGGCGACATTGTCAGCCGACGAAGGCGCCCCCAGGGCCACGAACCGGAGCATGCCGCCCGGCCCGGCGTTACTGGCGTTGGCCAGGGCCATTGCCCGGTCAAAGATCGGGTAACGGCTATCACTGACGATGATCGCATCCTTGGTCTTCATCGCCGGCAACTGCATGGAGAACTGCTCGCGCGGGAACGGGTAGGCCTTGCCGTCCTCCGCCTTGATGCTCATATATCGTCCCAGCGTTTCGGGGACGTGCGTCTTGAGCCCCGCATTGAGGAAGCGAACCAGCGTTCGCTGACCTGCCGGCGCTCCGACCATATCCGGTGTCACGCCGTCGACATAGGGTTCGCCATTGATCAGGAAGTACTGTGGCTTGTAGTACAGGGTGCTGGTCACCGCCTTGCCGGGACCGTAATCGTCGGCCGCGACCGCCGCATGTAGCGCGGGATCGAGTTCGCTATAGAACATCACGACTTCGGCATCGTAGCCGACTCCCGGATAGGCCACTCCAGCGCCCGCATCCTTTTTCACTCCGCCGAACAGCCCCATCTGGACTTGCACGGCGGGCTGACTGCCGCTGTGGTAGATGTAGGTGCCCGGTGAGAAGTTCGACCAGGTGTAGACGCCCGGCGTGCCCGGCAGCGTCTCGTGGGTGAACGAGCGTACCCTCCCATCCGCGTTGCGCTGCGGAGCCATCGCCGTTATCTGGCCGGGAACCACCACCGATACAGGCGTCCGTGCGCCGTGCATGTTCGGCAGTGTATTGACGAGATTGATCGTCAAGGTGTTATCGCCCTCGGGCACCGTAAGCATGGGCCCCGGCGAGGTCGGCGGCACGTCGCACACGCCCCCCGTCGCGCCGCCTGGGGCGAAACCCCACATTGTGACCACGGTACCGTCGGGCAGCGTCTTGTCGAATTGACCCGCACAAAGGTCGTAGGTAGCCGCGGCGGCCGGTCCCGCAGCCAGTGCCAGGACCCCGACTAGCGCGATTGATGTTTTTGGCTTGAGCATGACAGCACTCCTGTCCTCAGTTCATTGCCTAGTCGGCTCAGGGAATCGGAACCCCGGGTGGCTCGACGATGAGCATCGTCGTCATACCGCCCGGGAAGATATCGTTGTTGACCTGCTCGACCGCGTTGTGGCTGTGCCACATGAAGAACATGCCCCCGTAGAGGTTGAGCCCGCCTTCGCCAGGCGGCAGGTCGGCCAGCGCCCCGATGAACGGGCTGCCGCTGTAGAATCCGCCAAAGGTGAGGTCCTGGGTCTCGGGAAGCACCACTGGCAGCGGTTTGCCGTGGTCCGGGCAATATTCGTGGGTCACGGGGTCGAAGCCCGCCGACGGCCTATCCAGCCCGTTACACATGTGCGCGATGCCGCCCTGCGCCGGGGTGCCATAAATATCCCAACCCAACTCGCGGCCCGTCCATTGGAAAACGGCATCGTACGTGCCGCCCGGGACGGTCTGCATAGTGTAATCACCGCGCTGGAGATCTGGCCCGGCACCGGGCGCGCTCTGCAGCATCCGTCCGTCCCGTGCGATTTGCTCGAAGTCGTTACCGTGGGTGTGGAACGGATGCGTGTGGCGACCGGCTCCAACGACACGCAGCAACAACTTCTCGCCCGGGTGAATACGCGCCAGTGCGCTGTACGGTTGATGCGGCAACCACGGCTGGTTGGCCGGCGACATGGTGTCCGGCCCATTGCGCCCGTTAATGAACCATAGGGTTGGATGATAGCCCGCGTTGTCGACGTCCTGCGGCCGCCCCTGGTCGATGGCATCGTGCATCGCGACGTCCATTTCCGTCAGGAAAAACAGATATTCATGGTCGAACACCGTATCGGGGTGCCCGTACGCTATCTTGTTGTTGGCTGCGTCGTAGCCCGCAGGCCGCACGATCAACGCGCCGACCAGCCCCATCTCCATCTGGAGCTCCGGGTTCGTGCCGCTGTGGTACATATAGGTGCCGGCGTGGGAGGCCGTAAACGTATACCGGACTGTCCCGCCGCTCGGCGGCGCTTCGTTGGTCAGCAACCCGGACGCCCCGCCTGAGGCCGCCACGTCGGTCTGCCCCGGAAACACGACCGACACCGGCTCGGCGAGGTTATTGGTCAGATTGATCGTGACCGTATCACCCTCATTGACGATCAGCGTCGGCCCGGGATACTGCATGGGCGTGCCGCCCGCCGCGTCGGCGAAGCCCCAAATCAGGGTGCTTCCCCCGTCCGGTGTCGCTATATAACCCGGTTCTGCGCGCAGATTGAAGGTGGACGAAGGGTCGCTGATTCCGTCGATTTCCGCATGCACTTGGTTAGCCATGACCAATGACATCAACATCGTCACCAGGGCCAATACCCGCGCGGGATATGTGGATTTCACATTCATTGTCCGTCTCCTGAACGCACGCTGTTCGCCGTTAGTTGATGCGGATTTCGGTCATCATGCCCCCGAAGTCCTGATTGCCATTGCTGAGATAATTCATGTTGGTCGTATACAGAAAGTAGGTACCTACCGGCACGTCCTTGGTGTCGAGAATCACCTCGACCGCCTCTCCTCCACCCAAGGTCACAGAGGTCGTCTCGTAGGCAGTCTCCTTGCCCGTCGGCCCACGCAGCTGCCGGGCGCCCCCGCCCACGACTTTCATGGGAATACCGAGAGCGGTGACCGTAAAATAGTTCGTCACGTTCAGATTCGACAAACGAAGCAGAATCTTTTGGCCCTTGGTCGCTTCGACCAAAGAGCTGACCGGCTGCGAATTGACCCCACCGTTCTCCGTCTGGGCGGCGCCGGGGTGAGTCTCGAAATAGTTGGAAGGCTGTACCGTATCGGGATAGCCGCGTCCGTTCAGCATCGCATAGCGGGCTTTCATGCTCTGAAACGGTAGAGGCTGGACGTTCATGCTGGCGTCGTGAAACTCCGAATCGAACGAACCGAGCTGGATCGGCACCTCTATGTCGTAACCCGTCGCACCGTCACCGTCGTTGTAGACGAATTTGTCATGCACGCGCCCGCTGCCGTCGGGATCCGGGATAGGCCTGCCGTTTTGGGCCGGTCGGACGTACAGATTACCGAGCATGCCCATCTGCATGTGCTCGGTCGCTTCCACATGGCAGTGATACATATAGGTGCCGGGCTCAACGAGTTTGTAGTAATAGGTGAGCGTCGCGCCCATATTGATGGAAACGGTCGCATCCGGAACGCCGTCGAATATCGACGACGCATTGGGGAACCCGTGGAAGTGCACGGTATGCGGGTCGAACAGGTCCGGACGATGCGCCATGCCGACGTTGGTCAGGGACAAGTAGAATTCCTGGCCTTCGTCCAACGCGATGGTGGGCGCCGGGAAGTTCGCCGCCAGGATGCCCGCGCTGATGGAATCGGCCTCGGGGATTCCAGTCAGGTCGGAAAAGCTGAAAATGTACTGCAGCTTTCCGTCCGCCATGTTGACGAAACCGTCACCGCTGCTCAGGTGCATGCACTTGATGTTTCGGGGGTTGCCCTGTGCATCGAGCACGGGAACGTCCGGCACCGCGTCCGCGTTGGTGTCCCCGGGGCACTGTATAAAGGCTGCCGCGGAAGCTACCGAGCCGCCCCCGAGCAGCACGAAAAACAGGGCCGCCTTGGCAGCATTGGCATAGAAGCTGTTCATTGTTCCACTCCTCTTGAGTCGGCCGCACGCCGACGGGGCCTTGTGCCCCGCCGGTCGTTCTCATTACTGCACCTCATCGGCACCGATATCCGCGGCAGTACCCTGCGGCCGCGCCTGCCCGTCCATGTCGATCAGAAGCTCCGACAACGATCCGTTGAAGACGATGGTCGTATCGCCCGCGTCGGTCGCCGGCGATCCGCTCTGGAGGTGGTAATCGCCATAGGCCGTACCCGTGGCCGGATCGATCAGAGTCAGCGGGCCAAACCGGATGTCGATGAAGTTTCCGCCTTCGTCGAACGCGACCGCCGGTGCCAGGCTCGTAGTCGCTTCCGGCATCTGGACTGTCGAGTCCGGGTCACCGTTGACATAATCCGAGACGAACAACGGATCGGCACTGGTGTTGCTCGAGTCGTAGCCCGTCGTGTCGGTCAGGACCGAAAACCTCGGGTCAAGCGAACCGGCAACCCCCAGGACCGCCAAGTCGGCGTACACGGGTGCATCTCCTGCGGCAATGTCGGGCAGCAACAGATAGGCCTGGTTTCCCGGGCCAGCCGGCAGATCCGGATCGTAGGCATCGTTGACCGCAAAGTAGAACGAGCGGTTATGCCAGATGGCGTTGTTGACGAGCCGCGGATTGGAGAACGGCGCGGCAAACCGAGCCGGCACGGCCCCAATGGCTCCCATGAGGGCCCCGCTGTGCTCGCGCGATACGACACCGGCCGGCTGGGCATTCGATGTGTTGGGCACACCCGGGGAGAACGCCGCACCGACGGTCGCCGTGCTGTCGTTGTTGGCGACGGTGTTGTTGACGATCTCCGCTCGGGCCGTATCGCGCAGCGATATGCCACCGCCTGCGTAGCCGGCGACATTGTTCACGATCCGGTTGTTGACGATCGTAACGCGGTACCAGTTGCCCTCCCGATTCGGGTTGGAGCCTACGTCCTCGCCGTTGACCGACTCGGTGGCGATACCGCCGCCGTCGCCGGCACCCGCCTGATTGCCGAGGATCAGGTTGTCGTTGACCGTGACGTCGCCCGCCCCAGGGCTCAGACCGCCGGCCGCCAGCGCCGCGGCACCGCCCACGTAGACACCGCCGCCGGAGACCACGCCGTCCTGCGAGAAGGATTGGTTGAAGACAATCCGATTGTGCTCGATACGGCCATTGGGGCTGCGCCCCAGGTGTCCGATTCCGGCCCCCGGTGCCTGCGCAAAGTTCCCGCAGATGAAGTTGTCGGTGACCGAGTATCCGGTAGTCCCCGTGTACAGGGCCACACCGCCCCCGGTACCGCCCTGCGTGCCGTTCTGGGCGATGTGGTTGTGGTGAATCGTCAGGCTGTCGTTGCTGGCATCGGTGTATTCCAGACCGGCTGCCGTCTCCTGGGTCAACGTCGCATGACCGACACGAATGCCGCCCCCGAACGTACCCGAATTGCCCATGATGCGGTTATTGCTGATCTCCAGGTAGTCGGCATTCCCGTTGACGAAGATGCCGCCGCCGAAGTCCGCACCCGTCAGGGTGAAGCCGTCGATACGTGCGGTGTTGGGACGCGCCCGGAAATGGTTCGGGCCGGTGCGCTTCGCAACCACGGTAATACCAGCACCCTCCTCGGCCGCGAACAGCGCCGGCTCGTTATTGGCCGCATCGAGGGCGGGTACCGGCTGACCGGGCAGCAGATCGAACTGGCCGTTGGCGTACAGGCTGTTGATCTTGTTGCGCCAAGCCTGCAGCTTTTCGCCCGGCAGCTTGCGAGAGTTCAGCGTGACCGACCAGGCGCCCCAGCCCTGCAACTGGACCGGCTTGTACATGATCGGCAGCTCGTCGTAGGTTCCGGGGGCCACGAGAATCAGGTCACCGGCGCTGGCCGCGTCGATGGCGTCCTGAATCGGCGTTCCACCGGGCACCGAGCTCGGCGTGACGTGGAACACGTTTCCGCCCGACACGCGTCCCACCGTTACCGTCACACCCACCGGCGAGGAAACTCCGGCCGCGCTGGTCACGACGAGTTCTCCCGTCGGCGTACCCCGCAGGATCGTCGCCGTGATGGAATTGGTGTCCCAGGACACGATATTCAGCGGCGTGCCGGCAATACTCACGGACCCCGGGGTCGTGCCGAACCGGTAGTCGCGCTGGATCAGGCGCGGGGCCGCGGACCCCGGACCCGTGTAGGCCGGATTCGACACCTCGAGCTGACCGGCAGACTGGATCACGATGGTGTCGCCCGCCGCGGCCCAGGGTCCGCCGTCCGGGTTGAGGCTGCTGCCCTGGGCACTGACCCAGGCCACCAGCGGCGTGTTGGTCGGGTGCTGACAGTCCACCGGGTGACCCGGTCCGGCAAAGGCCGCGATCGGCAAGACCGGCGTGTCCAGGTAGGTTGTCGCCCCTGGCATGTACTGGAAGGTGTAGCAGAACTGGCTGTACTGCGGGTTGTAGAACGGGTCGATGATAGTCGGCTGAGAACCCGGCATAGACGGATCGTAGTCAGGGTTCGGAACCGGGCCGGCATCGTTCATGCACGCCGTCAGCATGTTCGGAGCAACACCCGAGGGACTCGGTATATTGACCGTGTAGCTCGACGGCAACAGGGCGTTGAACTTACCCGCCTCGTCGGCGTATACCCGGTTGACCTCCTGACCGCGCCAATCCCGGAACGAGACCGGCAGCCACGGCGGCGCGTACTTCTCACCGAAGTTCGGCTTGGTCGGGTCAAACTCGTTGGCAAGGTCGTTTAGGATACCGCCGACCACATGTGCCGATTTGGGCACTTGCGTAAACAGATAGAAGTCGGCAGCCGCATTCTGACTTGCGGCCAGGGTCACGCGCTTACGGTTACACAACGGCCGCGTGTCGCCCGCAAACGGCGCGGCGATCAGGTCGGCCGCGGCGATTCCAGGCAGCGGCGCACCCGCGTCGTCCGTCTGCATGCTCAGGTACGCCGGCACCACGTGGCCCGGCCCCACGCACTCGGGCGGCAACAGCAGAGGGCTGGGGACATAACTTTCGCCGAAGTCGACGTTCTTGTCCTCCTCCTTGAGCAACTGATAGCCAGGCGGTACCGCCATCTCGACGATATAGGTACCCGCAGCAATCTCCGCCGAGCCATCGCCGGTCACGTGCGGGCCGAAGGCGTAGCCACCGTCGAACACCCCCGGTCGGATCTGGTTGAAATTGCGCAGCCCGTCGAAGCAGTCGGTCGGCAGACTCGGATCGCCGTTGACGTAATAGGTATCACCCTGACAGCCGCTGGGCACACTGTCGTCCCAGCTGTCTGTGGTCGTCACCCGCACCGCGTCACCTTGGTCGAACACTCCGTTGGCGTTGCGATCCAGATCCTCTGGGCCTGGGAAGTTGCCGAACGGATAGTTATCGACATCCGCCGGCGTCTCGACACCGTCCCCGTTCTTATCGGCGACGTGGCCGTAACCAAGAACCGGATCCTCCTCGTAGAGGTTGATTTGCACGCGCGGCACGCCCGGCTCCCACGGCTCGCCGGCGGCGTAGCGCGGATCATTTTCCGCACGCGTGGTCGCGTAATAGACGATGCCCGACAGACCACCGTTCTCGCCGGGCCCATACAGCGCCTTGCCGAACTCCATCTTCAAGGTCTGCCCAAGGAAGGCCTGGAATCCGGTGGTGAGAACCGGACCGATTTCGGTACGAGAGAGATTGTCACCCGTGTTGGGATTGGTGCGCGGATTGCCGGCGTTAACGCAGCCGTCGGTTCCTGCCGCGGCATCTTCGGCGGTACAGGTCTGCGGCTGCGGATTGAGGTCCTCGCCCGGCGCTACCGGGCCGCCTGCGTCGACGGTGAAAGTCGCGCCGGTTGCCTTCATCCGGCCAAAGTCGACTTCGGCGACCAGCCAGTGGAAGAATGGGAAGACCTCATCGAACGGCGCCGCGCCGGTCGAATCGACCGGGAAAGATTCGTAAATGCGTCCATCGCGGAAGCGCAGATTCACGGCGCTCTGGTCGGCTCCCAGGCCGACGTCGTCCTGCGAGAAATCGTCACAGGCTTCCCGGCCACTCGGGCAGTCCCGGAACCCATTGCCGTTGCGATCGAAGAAGACTGCCGTTTCGACCCGTGCATTCCAGTTGAACACCGGAATTTCGCCGAAGTCACATGCGCCACCAGGCGCGGAACAGGTCCCGTCCGAATTGACGGTAACCCCAAGGGTCGCGATCACAATGTCCAGGTTTCCATCCCAGACCACCAGATCGTAGGCGCCGGGAGGTACGTTAGCGATACTGAAGGTACTGTCCGGGTTACACGCCTGGGCATACACCATTTGCCCGGACCCCGCTGGCCCGTCGTTCACGCCGATCCAGCAGTCGGGGAAGGCATTGCCGTTGTAGAACGTATAGTCCGGCGGACGCGAGGCATGATTGTTGACGATCTTGCCGGAGATCGTGCTGCCGCCCGTGTTGCCTGCAAACTCATTGGTTTCCTTCACGAAGCCGATGAACACGTGGTGACCCGGAGGACCAAACTCGACGAAATAACTGGGCTCGTTTGGCTTCACCCAGGCGTCGATGGTGTGGGTTCCCTCGATAGTGGAGGTCTGAATCCAGCCCTGGCCGGCCGGCGGCACCACCTGCACGCCGTACTTCGCCGGCGGCAAATTCTTGATGACCAGCACGCCATTCACATCCGGCGTTAACGTGCCATCACCCAGCTTGATAATCGTGCTCGGATCACCGGGGGCGTATACAGTGCCCAGCGGGTTGCCGAAGGCATCTTGGGTCACTTGGCCGCCTGCGGCGCCATACTGACCGGCCGCCTCGGCCAGGAGCACTTTCCAGCCCGAACCGGCTCCGCCCAGGCCATGCTCCTCGGGCAGGTCCGGCGCCCCGTTGACCACCTGATTGTCTTCAAATACGAAGATGGATATCTGTGCCGTCGGCAAAGGGTTTTGGGTTGCAACAACCGTCAACTGCGCAGACGCAGCCGCGGGCGCGAACCGCAGCGGCGCACTACCGCGAGAGTGGCCTGAATACGGCAGTACTGATACGTAGTAGCGTTTATCCGGATCGACGCCATTCACGGTTACCGAGTTGCCGTCCGTTTTGCCCTCCAATGCCTGGCCCGCCGTATCCAAGGCCACGGGGGTATGGCTCTTGTGGAATTGGTACGACAGACTCGTCGGGTCGGGGGTGCCCGGCGTCACCGGATAAGTCACGTCTTCCTCGACCATCCAGCGAAAACCCGAAATGGGTGCGCCGTTCTCGTCGACAACGTTCAACGTAAAGTTCGCCGCCTGCGCCGCGCCCAAGGCGAACCATGCCGCGCAAAACAGCAACCCCGCGAGGCTGCGCCGTACCGCACGATGAGTGGTCAATTTGCCGAACATAGCCCGTCTCTCCCGTTGGAGTCCGCCCTGGACAACCTATCCAAGTGGCGAATCTCTGCACATTCGATGAATATTTTCCCGTGTACCGCCGAACGCCCGCGGTGATCGATACTCGTTCGATGAAACTGTAGAGCAGAAAGGGAAAGGAAACGGTAGGGAAAGACAGTAACTGCGGGTGCGGGTAGGCCGTAAGTTTCTAACCGCTCAAAACTGCCGCACAGCCGACTCGGCTTTGCCCTGAGCGCCCCGCGCGCACATCCGCCAAGTAGCTCCGGCGCGAGGATGGACTAGACGCTAGCCTGGACCAGTTCGAGGAGAACCGTCGACGACTCACCCTTCCAGACGTAAGCGCTGGCCCCTGCCTCTTCGGCCGCCTGGCGGTATTCCGGCAGATTGTGGCCGGTCAAGACGATGACTCGTGTACCCGGGTGGTTCGCATGTATTTCGCGGGTAAGCTGGAGACCGCCGATATCCGGCAGTCCGATATCCATCAATACGAGGTCCGTCCCCCCGACCGCCATGGCGGCCAGGGCCTCACGCCCGGTCCCGGCCTCCATAATGGCCGCGTCCGGGTACGCGGTGCGAAGCACCTGGACCAACGAGGCCCGGAATTCGGTATCATCTTCGACTAACAGGATCCGGTACATGGCAATAGAGCTCCGACCTGCGGCCCAACCAGGATGTTGCCCCGATCGGGGCCTTTAGTCAGTGCCAGCCAGCAATCGAAACCGCCGGCCGCTTCACGGCAACCGTCGGTCGGTTCCCAACACGTTTGCGTTACTCGAACTATAGACCAGCCCCGGTCACCGCCAATACAGTAAAGTCACCATATTGACATAGTAGTGTCACCGTCGCAGCCGCCGGCCATGACCCGAACGTGCTATACGGCCCACCCTAGCCTTTATGCCATAATCCTTTCAAAAGACCACCAAACCGTGCCAACTGGGGAACGATGCGCAGATGAACATGCAACGCATTCTCATCGCCGAAGACCATACCATTTTGCGCCAAGGCCTACGGGCCCTGCTCGACGCGACGGATCACTTCAAGGTCGTCGGCGACGTCAGTACCGGCAAAGAGGCCATCCGCGCCGTGAGCGAATTGAATCCCACGCTCGTTATCATCGACCTGTCGATGCCCGGTATGAACGGTACCGAGGCGATTCGAGAGATACGGCTGCGCCATCCGGAAATCCGAATCATCGCGCTCACCGTCCATAAGGCCGAGGAATATGTACGGACCGCGCTGAAGGCCGGTGCGGACGGCTACGTTCTCAAAGACGACAGCCACGCCGATCTGGTATCCGCCGTTCGCAATGTATCCAATGGCCGTACGTACCTAAGTCCGGGCATCTGCACGGGTGTGGTATCCGGCTACGTCGGCACCACGGCCCGTCCCAGCTCGTCGGCCAGCTGGGAAATATTGACCCACCGCGAGCGCGAAGTCATGAAGCTGATCGCCGAAGGCTACAAGAACAAGCAGATCGCGAATTACCTATCACTCAGCACCAAGACGATCGAGAAGCACCGCGCCAACCTCATGAAAAAGCTGAACCTCCACAACGCAGCCGGTATTACCGCCTACGCCATCGAAAATGGGCTACGCGCCGGCTGACTCGCAGGCGGCGCGAGACCAGGCGATATGGATGCCGGTACCAAAACCCGGTGCCGATTCAACGCAGAACCGGCCCCGCGTCAACTCCACACGCTCCCGCATGCTCTTGAGCCCCAACCCGACACGCTCTGACTCCTGACACGCGCCTCCCGGCCACTCGAAACCGACACCATCGTCAAATATCGACAACTGCAGCCCGGCCGGGCCGGCCCCGAGCGCCAGAGACAGGCAGCTACCGCCCGAGTGCTTGGCGATATTGTTGAAGGCTTCCTGGATTATCCGGTAGATAACCAACTTCAAATGTTCCGGGATATCCGACTCGACCGCATCCACACGCACCCGCATCTCGACATGCGGATAGGTATTATGGAACTCGCGATTGAACCAATCGATGGTCGATATAACCCCCAAGTCGTCCAGAATCGAAGGCCGGAGCGCCATTGCAATCTTGCGCACCTCATCGATCGTCTCGCGAATACGCGCGACCACGGGCTGCAACCCGTCTTGGACCTCATCGCTCTGGCCGGACGCGCCGAGAAAGCATTCAACTTTGAATTTTATCGCGCTGAGCGCCTGACCAATACTGTCGTGAAGCTCCGATGCAATTCGCTTGCGTTCGGTCTCCTGTGCGCAGAGCAATTGGCGTGACAAGACGTGCAGCTCACGCTCGGAGCGCGACAACGCCCTTTTGTCGCGCAGGTGCGCCCGGATTTCCTGACGTAACTGCGCGTTTCGCGACACCAGCTCGTAGGTCCTGCGCGCCACCTGCGCTTCGAGTTGACGGTTCTTTTCCAGAATCTCGCGCTCGAGTTGCTTTCGGCGAGTGATATCCTCGATTACCAGAACCGCGTATCCTTCGCCCGGCTGAAATGTCTCGTCGTCATTACGTGTAATCATGCGCAGACGAAAACGCAGCGTCTTGCCTATCCAGGCGCACTCCTGCTCCCATTCCATGCTGCTCTGTTCGAGCAAAAGGCGCGCGATATCGGGCCACGGACGGCGAAGCGGAGACGAGCCGTACTCGCGCGAGGCAGCCAGCAGAGAGCCAATCCTGTTACCGACGATGCCGGCCACGTCGCCGAGGCCCCAATCCTCGAGCGCGCGATTGGCGCGCACGACATAGCCTTCCGAATCCAGCAACACGATAACCTCGGTCAGCGAGTCGACCGTGGTCTCCCATTCGCGTTTGGCGCGGCGTACCTGATGGGACGCCAGCGTATCGGCCTCGGGAATCCGAGGACTTGGGCCCGCTGTGGCGGTCCCGACGAAGGCCGACACGGCTCTCAGTATCTGACGCTCGCCGTGGTCGAAAGCGCGTGCCGAGTTCGAACAGGCGCCAAGAAACCCCCAGGGCTCGTGCGGCGTGGCGACGGGCACCGTGATGGCGCTCATAAAACCCTGTCGGATGAGATCGCGCGCAAACGGTTCATTGAACCCAAGGCCCCGCTCTACCTGGAGAGTCATTTCGCGGATCAGCAAAGAACCGAAGACGTTGCGCGACGTATCGTGCGGTCCAAGCGCGACTTCGTCGCATGGCCCCTGCGGTACGCGGTGGACAACATAACCCGCTCCGGCTGGGGACGGATGCCCGAAGATGATCTGGTCGCAGCGCGTGAACTCGAGCGCGAGGTGTGCTGCTCTGGCAAACAAGGAGTTGGGAACGCCATCATCGGCATCCGCAAGCCTCGCCTGCAGAGCCTTCATGATCTCCCGGCCCATCGTTTCATCGCGTAAAATACTGTGCAGCGAACCCATACCAGAGTCCTCGCAGTGCATCGCAGACAAAGGCGGTGAAGTGGGCACCGCCCGCCCGAGCTCGAGTATCGTTGTACTTGTGTGTGCAACCCCGGTTGCATGGACCGTGCTGATATTCGGGGCTGAGGGTGCCGAGAAGCGAGTTGCGGACACCAGGGAGGCAAAGCGTACGCCGATTCCGGGTAGGCAGGCAATTACCATTTGTGGGGGAGGCGCACCCTGACGCCACAGCACGAAAGTACTATTTCCTACGTAGTTGGTCGAAAAATGAGCTCGATCTCAGTCCCGCCTTCCGCACGGTTCCGGGCCAAGATGGCGCCCCCGTGCCGTTCCATGATGTCTCGGATAATGGCCAGCCCCAGCCCCGGTCGGGCCTTATCCTGCTCGGACACGAAAGGCTCGAAGATATGGGGCAGCAACTCCGGATCGATGCCGGGTCCAGCGTCGCGCACGTAGATGTGAACGGACTGCTCATCGGTGCGTGCCGCGATTTCGATTTCTCCGGGGCTGTCCATGGCCTCCGTGCTATTACGCACCAGATTCAGAATGACCTGGGAGAATCGCTCGGCGTCGCAGGCGAGACTGATATCCGCTGGAGTTGCAAAACGCAACCTATGCCCGCCAGGTTCCACAGTCCCCGCGAGCATGTCGTGCAACTCGGCCAACAAGACGCCAAGGCGGTGCTCCTGGATATTCAATGGAGGACGCTTTCCGCTGGCGAACGAGAGCAGGTCGTTCATCATTCCAAAGGACATCCGAACGGGACCTTCCAGGCGCGATACGATCCGCCGGCGCCGCTCCGAGTCGATATCCGGTTCCGACAGGCATTCGCAAGTGTAACGGATACCGGCCAGCACGTTGCGCGTATCATGCACGATCATGCTGACGTACTCGCCTACCTCGGCCAGGCGACGGTTCTTGTCGAGGTCAGCCTGCAACGCCAACATATCCCGTGACGTGCGGGAAAACAGCCTCATCGACGGTGCGAAGTAGGCGAAAGCCGCCATCAAAAGGATCCCCCACACGACTCCGAGTTCCGACGCAATTCGCCCGAGTATGCGCTGGGGGTTTTGATAGACTTCGACCACGCCCACCACCTGACCGCTGGCTGTGCGGATCGGGATACAGACCTCGTACAGCCACGGAAACATGTCGTAGCCCAGGTGAGGGCTCAGCCGTTCGCCCGCCTCGTCGACTCCCTCATAGTGAGAGCTGACCTGGCCGGACAAGGCCTCCTTGAAGGCCTCGCTGGGAGGCTCGCGCCGCCCGATGAGGTTGGGCGCGTCGGCCCACACCACCAAGCCCGACGGCTCCTTGAGTTTGACCGCGCCGATATCGGCAAATTGGTTCAGGCGGTGAAAGATGTTGCGCAAGTGGGCCGGGTCGATGGAGTCGGGGGTGGAAAACGCCCGCGGGTCCAGGCTCTGTTGCAGGTAATTCGCGACCCAATGCCCGTAGAGATTGGCGTCGCGGGTGACAGTCACCGTCGCCACATAGACGGTGATAGCGATGCCCGCGAGCAGGATAGCGCCGATCAGCCATACCAAGCTCAGCCGGACGAATCGGCGTGCGGGCAAGTGCGGGTCTGAGGACGAGGGCCGGTCAACCAAGCGCGAGATCCGATAATTTAGAATATAGTTCTATACCAAAGAAGAGCGCCTCACACCGGCTTGTGTGCCTAGGGCTTGGCAATCACCCCGGTACGCATGCCGATAAGACTCGCCTGAACGCGGTTGCTGGCGCCCAGCTTGCGCCGGATGCTGCGCATGTGATTCTTGACCGTACTCTCGCTGATGCCCAGTCGGTCGGCCACCTGCTTGTCGACCAGTCCGTTGGATACGAGTGCGAGCACTTCCACTTCGCGTTCGGAGAGCTTGCCGCGCGGGCGGCCAGACCCACCGGCCGCCTGGCCCCCACAGTCTGGCCGGTCGCCTCCCGCATCGGCCTCCGGACGGACCCGCCCCCGCAGCTGGCGCTCGACAAAGCTGCGCGCAAAGATGCTCTCCCCGTCGGCTATCAGTCGCAGTGCCGCTACCAGGTTCTCGGGCCGCACATCCTTGACCAGATATCCGCTGGCCCCGATCTCCATCGCTCGCAGCATCTGGGCCTCGTCCTCCGAAGCCGTCAAGATGACCACCGCGCAGTCCGAATAACGCTCCGTGATTAGCTGGGCGAGCTGGAGCCCGTCGTCGCCCCCGAGGTCGATATCCACCAAAGCCATGTCCGGGCGAAGCGTTTCGGCGAGCTCCAGGGCACGCGCAGGCGAGGCGGCCTCGCCTACCACGCTCATACCCTCCTGCCCGCAGAGGTAATCCGCCAGGCAGCGCCTAAACAGCATGTGGTCGTCTATCGCGAGTATCCGCACCCGCTCCCCCTGCTCGCACCGAGCCCCGTGGCCCGTATAGCCATTATGGACTATATCCGGCATGTCCTGTCTACTCCCGGCTTGCGGCGCCGTCCGCCGCTGGGTCCGGTTGGGGCGGCGCCCGCTCGTCCGACCGAAATAACACCTTCATTTTATTACGAAGTTCGTCCGTCACCTGGCGTGCCACGTGTTGGTCGGGCACGGCGGTCGGAGTGATCAACACCAGCAGCTCCGTGCGCTCTCTGGAGCGGCTGCTGCCCCCGAACAGCCAGCCCAGCAGTGGAATATCCCGCAGGCCCGGCACTCCGCTGCTGGAGTCCGAGTTGTTGCGGCGAATGAGACCACCCAGCACAATCGTCTCGCCGCTTTGGACGGCCACCGATGTGCTGATTTGGCGCTGATTGATGGTCGGCGAGTCGATGGACGAGGAGGTCGTCTTGTCCACGTTGCTGACCTCCTGGGAGATGTCCAATACCACCAGGCCACCGGTATTCACGCGCGGCGTCACCTCCAGCAATACACCGGTATCGCGGAATTGAATGGTACTGACGATCAGGGGATTCGTGCCCGAGGTCGCCGTGTTGGTCGTCTCCGAGGTGCGTACTGGCACCTGGTCGCCGACGCGGATACGGGCGGTGCGATTGTCCAGCACCATCAACGATGGCGATGAGACCACGCGCAGTTCCGTCTCGCTGGCCAAGGCATTGAGTACACCGCGTATCGCACCGGCCGAATTCAAGACCTGATAGGAAAATCCCGGAACCACCGGCGCCAGACCACTCTTGCCCAGATCGAGCGTACCAACGCCGGAGTAACCATTCGCTTTGCTGCGAAAATACCATTCGACTCCGTAGCTAAGATCCCCCGTAAGGGCAACCTCGATGATTGAAGCTTCGACCAGGACCTGCTGGGGTATGATATCCAGCTTGCGAATGGCCTGTTCAATCTTTTTGTAGTCACTAGGGGAAGACATCACCAACAGGGCGTTGTTTTCCTCATCGGCGATGATGCGCACGGCTCCGACATCGGCCGCGATATCGCGAAGTGCCGCCGGGCCCGGTCCCGGGGAAGGCATGGGGCCCGAGGCCCCTTGTTTGCCCGCAGGAATGTCCTTCGCCCCCGGGACGGGCTTTGCGGCCGTGGCGGCGGCCCGCACCGGGCCTGGCGCCTCCGTGAAAATCTGCGTCAGCATCTCGGCCAGGCGCCCGGCCTTGCCGTTTTGAACGTAGTAGACGAACAGCCCGGTACCGGCCACATCACCGGTTCGATCCAGGCGCTCTATCCATGTCCCCGCCTGCTCGAGGTATTTCTTCTGTGGGCTGATAACGAGCAGCGCGTTGAGCCGTTCGACGGGAACGAGCTTGAGCATGCCGGACAACAGGCCGCCGGCGCCTTCGCCATACATCTTGCCGAGCTCCTCGGAAACCACCCGGGCCTCGACCGCGTGCAGGGGAAACATTCCGACCGACATCCCGCGCATCTGGTCGACGTCGAACACCGAAACGGTGTCGAGCATGTTGCGCAGCTCGGTCTCCGAACCGGAGATCACGAGCAGGTTGCGCGCGGGATCGGCGTGCAGAACTCCCTTTGCCGGCTTGGCCAGTTCCAGAAGCTTTTGCATCTCCTTGGCCGCGATGTAGCGCAGGGGCACAACGACCACACGGTAACCCACTCCCCGGCCAATCTGGCGCGAGGTGGCCACCGCCCCATTCAAGGCCGAACCGTCGGGCACCACGCGGTAGAGCTCGCCGTCTTTCCGGAGCACGGCCCCGTTGGCGCGCAACAGGATTTCCAACGTTGGGATCAAGTCAGCGCGTGCAATCGGGCGGCTGGTTTGCAGCGACACCTGGCCTTTGACCTGCGGGTCGACCGTGTAATTGGCCTTGAGGACGTCACCGAGTACTGCCTTGACGGCATCCTGGATATCCGCGTCCTTGAAGTTGAGGGTGATGCCACCTGCCGAATCGGTGGACACGCTCGCCGGGGCCCTGCCGCGGGCGGCCACGAACCGACCGGTTCCCGGGTACAACTCGGGCTTGGCGCGCGACGCCTTTGCCCCCTCGGGCGAATACACCGCGCCACCGTGACCAGCCGCCGGTTGGCGGCCCGCGTTCGCCTCCCGCGCCGCCCCCGGAGAACCCAGCACGAAGTCGCCCCCCGACCTGGGCGGCATCGAACAGCCCGGTACCGCGCTGCCCAGCGCCGCAAGCGTTAGCCCCACGATCAGCCGCGTCGACTTCACCCAGGGCCGGTCGTTACCTTTGGTTGCTATCGTGTCGTAACACAGTCTCATCGTGCATATCCCCTATTAGCGCGGTTTGAACGCGCCGCCGCGGCGAAATTGACTCCGGTGTTGCTCATTGGGGGCGTTGGCCTCCTCCTGCGGTGGGTGCAGCTCGAGTGAGACGAGCCGGTCTCCGGCCTTGAACTGAACCGACTCGGCGTCCACGGCCGAAACCACCCAACCGGCCAGCGACATACCCACCGACACCGTGACACTGCGCGCCCCCCGCCGTTCGCGCAACACGGCCTGTGTGTGATCCGGCGCGACGACAATGCCGACCAGCTTCCAACGCTTGCTTGGACCGACCTCCTCGGCCCGCGGCACCGTCGATTCGCTGGCGCGCGGCGCGGGCCGTCGGCTCGGCACGAACGGCGGACGCTCGGTCAGGTCGCTAAAATGCTCCAAGGGCGGCAGCACGGGCATACTCGCCCGCGCCGTAGACTCGCCCGCGACCGCCTTCGGCCCAGTTCGCGCGGCCGCGGCCAACTCGGCGCGGAAGCCTTCACGACTCTTGGCCAGAAACCAGAACTCGCCCCCTACGACCAACAGCGCGAGCAGGGCTGCCGCCACCCACCATCGATTCGAGGCGATCGCCACGCCCACCCTAACCATTGTTTTGCTCTTCATACATATAACCCACGATATCAAACCGGATATCCAACTCGTCCCGGTAACCCTCGGCCTGAGTCGTCGTCAGGTGCCGTGCCCCGTGGGATGCGATAACGACGTTTTTCAGGATTACGACGGGCATCCCGGTCTCAATGGCATAGAACAGGTTCAACAGCGTCTCGAGGCTTCCCTTCATCTGCACACGCAACGTCACCGTGGGCGTACCATCGCCTGTGCGTTCGGACAGAACCTGTGTGCTGATCAACTCGCCGTGGGTGGACTGCGCCAGCCCCTTGATGTGCTCCTGCAGCTTGGCCGACGCCAGGGCCAGGGTGCCGCCCGGAAGGTAGTAACGGCGTTGATGACCGCCGGCCTGCATACGCTTAAGGGCCGCCCCCGCCCATTGGCCGCGAGCCACGATTTGGCGATACTGTTCCAGCTGAACCCGCTTGGAGTCGATCTGGGCGTCGTACTCGATATAGGTGGACACCAGCGGGCCAATCACGAGCGCGTAGAGCACACCCGCGCCCAGGCCCACCAGTGCCAAGGCCAGGAGTCGACTTTGTCGTGAACCGGGGGAAAGCCTCATCGCGAGCCCCCCCGGGCGCCGGCAACGCCCACGGCCGGGCGCGCCGGACGCTCACCGACAGGTCCCGTGTTCGGTTCGGAAGAGCTCTCATTGCCACGCTCGGACCACCGGTCCTTGCGCACCTTGACGGCGAGGACAAAGCGATCGCGGTCTGTGCTCTGGTTGCGCGTCACGGGTGAGGCGAACTGGGCGCCGTGAAACAAGCGCGATTCCTCCAACATGCCGATCAACGCGGACGCACTCTTGGACTCGCCTCTGATTCGGACACCCTCGTTCGTGAGCTCGAAACGGCTGACCCAGGTGTCGTCCGGGAATATCCGAGCCACCTCGGCAAGCAGCTCAACGACGGGCGGCATTTGCGACTTGCGTCTGACGAGAAGCTCGGCACGCTCGCGCAGAGTCTTGATCTCGTCCAAAGTATGCAGCACTTGGTTCGCCTGGGCCCTGGCCTGGGCCACCTGGGCCCCCAGGGTTCGGCCACGGTCGCGCAGCTCGTTCAGAGGCAGTACCAGCGAGACCACCGCCGCGCCCGCCACCACGGCCGCCGCGGCCCATCGAATACGCCCCTGCCAGACCGGTTCGCGGGCCCCACGGGCCAGCCCACAGTCCACCGGCTCCAGCATCGCCCCGCTATCGGCATCCCGACAGCCAACGATCGTCGGTGCAAGCCCCAGGGCATCCAACCACTGACACCACGCGTCGACCGTCGCCCGGGCCAGCACGCGCAGTCGAACCCGTATACGCCGGCGTTGGCGATCGCGCGACTCGATGTCATAGCCAAAATACACCTGGTCGGCGCGAAACGGGGTATGGCGGTCCATTTCGAAGGCCAAGACCTCCGCCAGGTTCTCTTCGGTCGCGGCCGGCAGTTCGAGGGTCAGGCGCAGCACGGCGCTGTTCGAAACCTCCAGCACGACTTGGCGCAAATCGGCCGGCAATCGCTGACACTGCGCCCGCACCTCGGCCTGAGCCGAAGCGTCGATGACGCCATGTGCGTTCGGACCCGGGATATCCCCCCAATGCCGTGCCAACCCGTCGCTGCGAAGCCACAGGGATGCACCAACGTCGCCGACTGAAACGATCAGCGTGCCCCGGTCACGGCGAACAGTGACCTGCACCCTGTGCGGCAGTAGCGCGTACAACTCGCCGCACCACCAGTTCCAGAAACCACCGCCCCATCGGCGTAAATGCAACGCATACCCGGACAGCGCACTTCCCCTTCGTCCGTTCCGATGGGGAGCGGGCTTGGTCCGTGTTGACCGCCTAGCGCGACTCATGAGAATCGATCCCACTGCAAGAGTTGATAAGGCCGGTCAGCGTTGCCGCGGTTCAGTCTCAAAGTCACCTCCAGACCGTTGAGTGGCTGACCACCACGCAGTGGGCTCGCTTGAATCGTATAGGTTGTACCGCGCACCTGCACGCCGGTGCGCTCGACCCCCAACAGCGCCGAGGCCTGGGCCGGCGCCTGTGCGCGCGCCTCCAGGTACGCATCGACTCGGTCCGGATCCATCCCCGGCATAGCCAACAACACGGGACGCGAGGCGACCGCGGGATTTACCCAGGCGTGGCGATGGTAGACCGTTACCGCCTCGCGCACCGATGCGAATATCTCCGGCGTCATCCCCAACACCATTCGAAGCTCGCCGACGTTCTCGAACCTCGCGTCCTTGGCGCCGTGGTCCAACCCCGCCGCGGCATAGTCGGCATCCTCCGCGCCGTTGAGCCGGCGGAGACGATCCGCATCGCGCCAGTCCATCACCGCATCCGCCAGCGCCGCGGCCAGCTCCGGCGTGGCCCCCGCTGCCCGAAAAAGACCGCTCAACAGGTCCGGACCCGCCATGTTGAGGTCGACCTTCCCCGCCTCATCGAAGACCCGCACGCGCACTTGACTGTCACCGACCTCGAGCACAAAGGGCGTGCCGTCGGTCGGACGGGCGCCTGAGCCCAGGGGAAACAGAAGATCCAAGACCGTCAACTCGAGCGCGCCTTCGGCCGCCTGTCGCGAGCGAAGCTCTTCGAGGCGTTGGCCCGCCAATAGCGTCTCCATCCGGGCCGCAGCCGCCAAGGTGAGCGCCACGGAGCTGAGTAGCGCAACCACCCAGAGCACGACGATAAGGGCCACGCCCCGGGCGGGCCGGCCCGGGCCGGCGCGCGCAGTGGCGACGGCACGCTTCATGAGCCCACCCTCGCGAGCCACCGGTCCCCCTCGCGAACCTGAAAGACCAACGTCGGCCAGGGTCGGCTGCCCGCGTCGTTCGACTGTAACTTCAGGCGAACCAGAGCCGGCAATACGCGGGGCCGGTCCCAGCGCTCTGACCACCGCCACTGGCCCCGCTCGTCGATCCCGAAGTAATCGAAGTGAGCTCCGGCGATATCCTCCACGAGCACCTCGGAGGCCGGGGCCGCGCTCTGGCCAACCGCTCCGCCGTAAGCCGCATCGGCGACATATCGAACAACCAAACGCTGCGCCACGCCACTGCGTTCCACACCGAGCTCGAACCGGTACAGCGCCCCGTTGCCCGTGTGCTCCGGCAGGCGCCCCATAAACCTCATAGCTGAGGGCTCGCCGCGGTAGCTTAGTTCACCGGTAAGATTCGCCGACCTGTCCAGCGGCAAATGCACCCGCCCCAACTGTCCCTGTAAAAAACGTTCGGTCCGCCGAAGCGCATCCGAATGATCCTCCCGCTGCATCCCCCCCGTCCAACTGCTCATGCCCAGATGCAGACCGTCATACAGCACCAACATCAGAAGACTCATGACGGCCATGGCCACCACCACCTCGACCAGTGTGAAGCCGCTGGCGCCATGCCGCGTGGGTAGCGTGTTGTTCATTCGGCTCGGCCCAGGCGTATCGTGTCGACCGTCAGCTCACCGCTGCGGCCCGCCCTGTCCCAGGCGACCCGCACCGATATGCGGTACGGTTTGACCGGCAACGACGCAAGACGTCCGTCCCGTTTCGGCGGTGTGACGGTAACAACGACGTGAAAGCCATCGTCCACATCCGCCTCATAGGAACGCAGGCGCCGCGAGGAGACTGCCCCCAATGCAGCCAGCTGAGCCTCGGCAACGGCGGCCGCACGGCTGTACTGCTCCCCTCGGCCAATATTGCCGAGCGACTGTCCGAATACGCGAAACAAAACTCCGAACGACAGCGCCAGCACCGCCAGGGCCACCACCACCTCCAGCAGCGAAAAGCCCGAAGCACGACGTTTCATCGCCCCCCCTCCACCAGAGCGCCCGAGGCAAGAAACCGCACCCGTCCGGTCAAGCCGCTGACTTGCACTCCGTACACGCGACCGCCTCCGTCGCTCATATGCAGGAGCAGCCCCGAGGCATCACCCGATGGATAGAACCGGACGGTCGCCTGGGCTGGGACCGCTGCCCTTCCGAGCGGCGTCACCACCGTCAGTCGAGATCCCGGCGCTAGACGGTAGACTCGATCGTCGGCATCGCTCCAGTAGCGAGCCTGCGATGGATCGATATGCACCGAAACGACGCGCCCGACCAGTACCGCCCTGCTCTGAGCTCCGCGCAGCACGCTCGCCAAACGCTGCGTGTCCGTCTTGAGCATAACCGCCCCGTTCCAAAGGTCGAATCGAGCCCCTATCACGGCCACCGCGGTCGCCGCGATCAGCAGCACCACCAGCAGCTCCAACAAGGTAAAGCCACTGACGGCGCACGCGGCCTTCGCGCAGGTCCTCACAACCAGCTCACCACGTCCTGGTTCTCGCCCGTGCCGCCCTCGGCGTCGTCCGCCCCGTAGCTGAAGACGTCTACCGCGCCGTGCTGACCCGGCGAGCGAAACCGGTATTCCTGACCCCAGGGGTCGAGGGGCACGAAGGCCTTACGCAGATAGGGACCGTTCCAGGCCGCCGTGCTGGCCGGACGCTCGACCAGCGAGCGCAGCCCTTCCTCGGTGGACGGGTAGCGCCCAACATCCAGTTTGTAGGCATCGAGCGCCGCCGCCAGCTCCTCGACCTGCAGCTTGGCCGTCTTGGTCTTCGAGGCATCCAGATGCTTCATGACGGCCGGTCCGATCAGGCCCGCCAACATTCCCAGGATCACCAAAACCACCAGGAGCTCAATCAGGGTAAACCCCCGCGCCGGCCCTTTGCCGCGCCAGCCGTGATATGTCCACTCGTTCACACGCGTGCGCATTACACTCCTCCCGAACATCGTTTGAAACGACACAGCCTTAAAGGGGTATGTCGTTGACACTGACAATCGCCGCCATCAACGAGGCGATGATGCCGCCGATGACGCCGCCCATTCCCACGATTAACGCCGGTTCCAGGATCCGCAGCACCCGCGAGACTTTGGCGCTCAGCTCCCGATCGCACACCTCCGAGACGCGCAGCAGCATTTTGTCCAGGTGCCCGGTCTCCTCGCCGACCCGTACCATTTGCTCCGCGACCGCCGGCAAATGCTCGACCTCGCCCAGGGGAGCGCTCAGGCCCGCCCCTTCGCGAATCGCCTCCCCCGCCCCGGTCAAGTCGCGTTCGAACGCCCGGTTACCGACAGTCTCCTTGGCAATCGCGAATGCCGACACCAAGGGCATGCCGCCTTCCAGCAACATGCCCAGACTGCGGCAAAATACCGATGTCTCTTTCAACGCCTGTATCGCGCCGAACAGAGGCACGCGCAATGCGAGGCGATCGATATCGACGCGCCGTCTCGGATCGCTCCACAACTTGACGCCGAGCGCCCCAAGCCCCGCCGCCCCTATCAAAGCCAACCAGCCGAAGCGGCGTATTGCGTCGGCGGCGGCAAAGACCAGCGCCGTCGACCAGGGGAGATCGTCCGCCTTGCCGATGAACAACGGCTCGAACTGCGGCACGACGTAGCCGACAATCAACAGCAAGGACAACCCCGTCACCACCACCAGAATCGAGGGATAGGTCAACGCCGCTATCAGTTGCTCACGCGCCGCGTGACGTCGCTCCAGATACTGTTCCAATCGTGCCAGCCCGCCGTCGAGGGTGCCGGCCGCCTCAGCGGCCTTCACCATACTGACGTACAGGCGAGAGAACACCGCGGGATGCTCGGCGAGCGCCGACGACAGGGGTGCACCTGCGCGTACGCTCTTTTGCGCACCTTCTGCCAATCGCCGGGCCCGTTCGTCCTCGGCACTGGCCGCCACGATCTGCAACGAACGGTCGACAGAAATGCCAGCGCCCAAAAGCGAGCTCAGGGCCCGCGTCCACTCCAGCAGCACCGCGAAGGGTATCCGCCCGGCCGCGCCGTGCGCCTTGGATCGCGCAAACAGGCGGCCCGCGCTGGCGGCTTCGGCACGGATGGGGATGCGCCCTGCGTCCTGGAGACCGGACACCACCGCGGCCCGGTCCGGGGCCTCCATCTCGCCCTCCTCGATCGCCCCGTCGGCGGTGACGGCCTTGTATCGAAATTTGGCCATCGTCCTCAACCGTCCTGCGTGACCCGCAATACTTCCTGGATAGTAGTCACGCCCTGCCGCACCCGACGCAAGCCGTCCTGATACAATGGAATCATTCCCCGCTCGATCGCCACCGCGTTGATCGCCGAGGCGTCCGCACGCTCAAGGATCAGGCGCCGGATCGGCTCGTCCACCGCCAGGACCTCCATCAATACCGTTCGGCCGCGATAGCCGGTGCCGTTACATTGCGGGCAGCCCTGTGGCTCGAACCAGGTCTCCGGGCCGGTGTCGTCGCTCCCCGCACCCTGCAACGGCCCGCCCGAAAGTTCGGAGATAGGATCGCGGCGGCGCTTACAGTGTTCGCACAGAACGCGCACCAGCCGCTGGCCGACCACCGCGTTGATGGTGGAGGTCAACAGATAGCTCTCGACTCCCATTTCCAGCAATCGCGTAATACTGCCGGCCGCGTCGTTCGTGTGCAGCGTTGACAACACGCTGTGTCCGGTCAGGGCGGATTGAACACAGATGCGGGCCGTCTCCAGGTCGCGCATCTCACCGACCATAATGATGTCGGGGTCCTGGCGCACGATGGATCGCAGGGCGCTTGCGAAGCTCAGCCCGATACCGGGTTTGACCTGTATCTGGTTGATCCCGTCGAGCTGATACTCGACCGGGTCCTCGACGGTGATGATCTTGACATCCACGCTGTTCAGGGCAGCCAACGCCGCGTATAAGGTCGTGGTCTTGCCGCTGCCGGTCGGACCGGTCACGAGCAGCATTCCGTACGGCTTGTGAATCGCCTCGGTAAGTGCCCGCACATTCGCTGGTCCGATACCCAGCGCCGTGAAATCCAGCGCGACGGCGTCCCGGTTTAGGATACGCAGCACGACGCTTTCCCCGTGTACCGTGGGTACGGTGGAAACGCGAAAGTCCAGTTCCTGGCCGGCCATGCGTTGACGAATACGCCCGTCCTGGGGAAGACGGCGCTCGGCAATGTTGAGATTGGCCATGATCTTGACCCGCGAGACCACCGCGGCAGCCATTTGCAGGGCCGGGGAGTCGACCTCCTGTAGCACGCCGTCGATGCGATAGCGCACCCGAAGCCGATCTTCCGCCGGTTCTATGTGGATGTCCGAGGCCCCGTATTCGATGGCCCGGCGTATGAGCAAGTTCACCGTCCGGATGACGGGTGCTTCGCTGGCCAGGTCCTTTAGCTGCTCGACCTCCGTGTCCGAGGCTTGCTCTGTGGTCGCCGCGCCGGCACCGGTATCCGGCGCTTGGTCCATCGCATCGCCGTAGAGCTGTTCAATTAGAGCCTGCACCTCGGACGGGGTGCCCACGTAAGGCAAGGGTTCACGGCCGGCAACCAGGCGTAGCGAGTCGTGCGCGAATCGGTCGAAGGGGTCGGCCATCGCCACAAGGACTTGCTGATCGGTGTAACCCAGAGGCACGACATGGTACTGACGCATGAATCGCGAACTGATTGTCTCGTCGAGAACAACCGCATTAGCGTAATCGCCCGGCGTGGCGCGCGTCAGGCCGAGCAGTTCGACCAGCACATTGGCGACTTCCTGTTCCGAGACGATTCCCAGCTTGCTGAGCAAAAAGACAAGGGAGTCACCGACCTCGCCGTCGCGCTGAACCTGACCCACTCGCCCAACGTCGGCTTGGCTCATCTTGCCCCGCGCCACGAGCGCCTCAAGCAGCCGCGCTTCATCGGCCCCGTCACCGGCAGCGGGCGACGCTTCGACAACAGCCGTCTCGGCCACCGACCTCGCCTCCCGAATGCTCCCAGACTTCACTTGCCCCATATCCGCCCCCCCGTGCCCACATCTCAATCCGGCGACAACCGGCTCGCGCGTGACCGTTAGTACTTTTGGCCCAACCGGTATAGTCCCCCGTGTAGTTCTTGCGGCCTGATATGGATAAAAATATACCTTTCCCGGGCCGGGGTCCCACCGAAGTGACTAGTTGCAGTACTACCCCACACGGCAAGGTAGTAAAAGACAGTAGACGGAAGGCCTATGGCCTCGACTAGGATTGGTTAACACGCCTTGGTCTGGCCGTCTTTTGCCCGGCCCTTCCGGTGCGACCAATTCCCAACGAGAGGTTAGTCATGAACAGGAACTGCTTGAGTCCACCCCCGCGGCCGCGGCCCCGCAGCCTGGCGCGGGCGCTAGGGCTGGCCGCCGGGTTCGCGGCCGTGGCGCTGATCCCGAGCGTCCCCGCCGCGAGCACGCCCATGCACGACCCGCACGCCCATCACGCGATGGCCAAGCCGAGCGGGAACCAGGACTATCAACGCGCGGAGGTACGGTACGCGGTGCCCGACGCGAGCCTGCGAGATCAACAGGGTCGGAGCGTGACCATGGCCGAGGTGTTGGCGGACCGCAGACCGGTCATGCTGAATTTCATATTCACGTCCTGCACGGCGGTCTGTCCGGTCATGACGGCAACCTTCGCACAGGTTCAAACGCAGATGGGCACCGAGCGGAAAGATCTGCGCATGGTATCCATTTCCATAGACCCCGAACACGACACGCCCAAGCGCCTTGCCGCCTATGCCGCCCGATTCAAGGCGGAAGACAACTGGACCTTTCTGACCGGGAAGTTGGCCGACATCGTCGCCTTACAGCGGGCCTTCGGTGTTTATCGCGGCGACAAGATGAATCACAGCCCGACGGCCTTCATCCGGACAGCTCCGACCGCTCCCTGGGTCCGCATCGATGGTTTCACCAGGGCCAAAGTGCTGATAGAGGAGTACCACCGGCAAAGGGCGCGTCTTTCGGCCCAATGAACAGCCAACCCACACGAAACGGCCTGTTCGTTAGACACTTCGCCACGGGCCTCGCCGTGCTCGGCATGGCCGTTTCGGTGGCGGCCGGCGCCGGCGCGGATACCGCCGGGGAGCGGATGTACCGCTCGGGTATCCTACCCAACGGCGAGTTGATGAGCGCCACCGTCGAGCACGACGTGGCGGTTACCGCCGCGCAGCTGGCCTGCGCGCAATGCCACCGACGTAGCGGTCTGGGTTCGAGCGAGGGGGGCACGGTATTCCCGCCGATCACGGGGCGTGCCCTGTTCGCCCCCAAACAAGGCCGCCGTGCCGAGCTCGGCGGCGTGCGCAGCGTCGGCCCCGCCCAGCGCCCGGCGTACACGCGCGCCAGTCTCATTAGCGCCATACGCGACGGCGTCGATCCGGCGGGACGGACGCTGAACCGTCTCATGCCCCGTTACGCGCTCAGCGCCGCCGATACGGAGCACCTCGTCGACTACCTCACCACCTTGTCCACGGCCCCATCGCCCGGCGTGACCGACAAGGAACTGCACCTGGCCACCATCATCGCCCCGCCGGTCGATCCGGCCAAGCGCCAGGCGATGCTGGCCGTCCTGGAGGCCTACGTCCGCGACAAGAACGCCCAGACGCGTCTGGAGTCGCGCCGCGCCCGTCACAGCCCCTGGCACAAGGAGTGGCAATACGAGGCGTACCGCACCTGGGTGCCACACGTTTGGGAGCTGACCGGCCCGCCCGCGACGTGGCGCAGGCAGCTCGAGGCCCTCTACGCCGACCGGCCGGTGTTCGCGGTGGTCGGCGGTCTGGGGGGCGGACAATGGACGCCCGTCCATGCGTTCTGCGAGCAGCGGCGTCTACCCTGTCTCTTTCCCAACGCCGAACTCCCGCCCGACCCCGGCCAGGACTTTTACTCGGTCTACTTCACCCGGGGGCTCTACACCGAGGCCGCCGCCATGGTCCGACATTTGGCCCGTACGCCGGTCAACCGTATCGTGCAGATCTATCCGCAGACTCCGGCGGGCAAGGGCCTGGCGGCCGCCTTCGATGACGCCCTGGAGCGCGCGGGCCTGAGCCGTTCGCTGGCTCGACCCATTGCACCGGGAGAACTCCCGGACGAGCGGTATTGGAAAGAGGTGTTGTCCGACGGTCCCGTCGACGCCCTGGTGGCCTGGTTACCCGCCGCACAAGCCGCCGGCCTGGCCGCGCTGCCCCCGGCACGACGGCCGGCACGCCTGTACCTTTCCGGCGGTCTGCTCGACCCCCAGGGCCCCCCGGCCTTACCCGCGGCCCTGCGCTCGCATACCTACCTGGCGCAGCGATTCATGCGCAAAGGGGCCCTGGAGCGCCGCCTGCGGCGGGTCAACGCCTGGCTGCGCGCCAAGCAGATCCCCCTCACGGCCCCGCGTGTCCAGGCCAACACCTTCTTCGCCGTGACCACGTTGACCGACGTCATGGCCCATATCCGCGGCAATTTCTACCGCGACTACCTCCTGGAGAAGGTCGAACACATGGTGGACAACGTCGTGTGGAAATCGGTCTACCCGGAGATGAGCCTGGCCCCCGGCCAACGCACCGCGGTCAAAGGCTGCTACATCATTTCGCTCGCTGATGACCGGGAGAGTTGGTTGGTCCCCTAGTCCGATGGCCCAACGGCACAAACCGGGTGCCACCCCTGTGCCCCCTATTCCGTCCGTGAAGGCGCGGTGGCACCGGTCAGTCCGCGCGGTCGGTACAGCGCCGCCCAAAGCGCCAGTACGCCGACCACGATACCGACCCAGAACACCCCCCAGAACATCTCCAATTGGGTGATGTAGTCGGCCATGTGCAATCCGGCGAAGACGATCAACAGCAGCCCCAGGACGATATCGATAGGCGCGACCCAGCGCAGCACGTCCGTGCGCCGCGCCCACAGCGAGAGCACGACAATGACTGCACCGGCCACCAGCAGGGGCAGGTCGATCCCGCCGTTGCGATTGACCAGAAACACGCCCGCATAGGTCAGCCAGACCCCCAGCAGCGCATTGATGATATTAGGAATCATAGATCTCGTCCTCGTCGTGATGGGTACGCTCCAGGTAGCGCCAGGTGACCGGCGGAATGGCCAGGTAGGCCAGGACGCTGAACACGATCAAGGCCTTCCAGCCCACCGCCAGCGGACTGGTGGCGACCAGCGCCGCGGCAATGAGGACCTGCACGCCATAACACGCGTAGCCGCCGCTCAGCCAGCGCTGTTGCCCGCGCAGCCGTCCCACGGCATACAACACACCGTAGCCCCCGCCGAACAGGACCAGCACCCCGAGCAAACCGGCCGTCTTCAGCAGTTCGACCGAGCTCATGTCGGCGCCACCGCCGCCGCACCCACCGGCTCGCGGCGCCCAATCGTCAACAGGTTGTAGACCAGGATGACATAGCCCACGGCGAACAGGATGCCGAATCCGAAACGGGCGTACATGCCCTGCATGAACCAGGGGCTGGACTGCGCCTGAATGAAGGCCTGCAGGGTCGAGCCCCCGATGGCGCGCTCGTAGAAGGCCTGGGCCATACCCGCGACCAGCAGCGCGCCGGCCATGCCCACCAGACCCACGTTGAGCAGCGTAAACGACCATTTCCAGGCCGTGCCGTTCATGTACGAAACCGAGCGGCTCTTTTGCAGCGCCAGGTAAACCACGGCGATCACACCGCAGCCGTAGGCGCCCCAGAAGGCGAAGTGCCCGTGGGAGACGGTCCACTGCGTGCCGTGACTGAACAGGTTGATCTGCGGCAGGGTCATCATGAAGCCCCACACGCCGGCGCCGATGAAGTTGCCGAAGGCCTCGGCCATGACCCAATAGAAGGCCGGCCGGTTGGTGGCCTTCATGCGATGGACCCCCGAGTCGTACACGGCATGCACTACCATACCCAGCAGCGGCAGCGGTTCGAAGGCCGAGAACAGCCCGCCGATACTGAGCCAGTATTTTGGCGTGCCGATCCAAAAATAGTGATGCCCCAGGCCGAGGATCCCCGTCCCCAGCACGAGGGCGACCTCGATATACAGCCAGGTCTCGACGATGCGCCGCGAGGTCCCCAGCAGCTGCATCAACGCCAGGGCCATGATACAGCCGATGAGCACCTCCCAGGTCGCCTCCACCCACATGTGCACCAGCCACCACCACCAGTACAGGTCGACCGACATGTTGGTGATCGCCGGCAACGAGATGAGGTAGAGACCGAACAGCGGCACGAGATCGACAATCAACACGGCGACGATGCCGGTGATCTTCTTCGCCTTGAGCGCGGTGCCGATGACGTTGTACATGAAGACCAGCACCACGGCGGTGATGCCCAACGAGGCCCAGCGCGGCGCCTCGACGTACTTTCGCCCCTGGTTGATGAACCACAGGGAGAATTCACCGCTCTTGCCGTACTGGACGAATATGAATACCAGGGCGACCACGACGACCGCGGCGCACAGGACATAGAACGCCACCTTGGCGACGCCCAGCCCGACCGTCTCCTGGCCCAACTCCTCCGGCAGGAACCAGTACACGGCACCGAAAAACCCCATGAGCAGCCAGATGATGAGCACGTCGATGTGGAGGATCTTGGCCGTACTGAAGTCGAAGACGTTGTAGAGGATCTGCGGGTCGATGTAGTAATAGGCCGCGAGCAGACCGGCGATAATCATCACGCCGAACAAGGTGATGGCGCCCGTGAAGTACTTGAGCGCCAAGCGCTGGGAATCGTACATAGCGGCTCTCCCCCTAATCGTTCTTTTCGATATGCCCGAAGTGTGCCGGAAATCCGTTGGCGTCGACGGATGACATCCACTTCAGATAGGCCACCACGGCCTCGGCCTCCTTGGCGCTCAATTGAAGGTTCGGCATGCGCCGGCCCCACGTCGGATAACGCTCCGGGTGCATCAAGAACCGCTTCATGGCCTGGGCCCGGGTCTTGCTCTGGGTCATGGTCTTCCAGATCTTCCATTCCGGGTCCAACCAGGCCTTGGTCAGATCCGGGGCGTAATACGCGCCGTTGCCGAAAAAGGTGTGACAATCCATGCAGGCGCGGCTCTGAATCACCAGTTTGCCGCGGCGAATGATCGTATGTGCCTCCTTGGGCGTGTACCGCGTCCCGAACAGCAGTTCTTGGCCGCCGATGGTCGGCACCTCGGTATTGCTGTCCAAGGCCGGACCATAGCCAATCTTATGGTTGATAACGGTGTAGGGCGGGACGTGAGAGCCACCGGCCTCGATGGCGCCAAGGCTGTTGACGGTGAGGATGGCCAATACGGCGAGCATCACGACCGTGGTGCTGATCGCACCGGCTCGCCAGAAATGCGGATCGCTAACGGCGCTGTCTGTCACGCGGGCACCTCCGACATAAGGGGATGCGCGGGCATATCCCAGACGACCAACCAGCGCATCCTTCGTGGTTATTGTTGTCGAACACCGGCCGATGCCCCGCGGGGCCCAGCCGCTGAGGAGTTCCAAAAAACCATAGTCGGGGTGAGGGCCGATTTCCACCCCGACGGCGGCAATAATGCATATTTTTTGTATGTTTAATAATATTTTTACATCTAGTCACCGCAACAGGCCCCGGGCCGCCCCGCCTTGGCCGGCCCCGTCGGCGCTGCGCCGTCGCAATCCGGTTTCAACCACGCGTGGGAACAACCACGGGGGGGCGGTGATCGCCCGCCCGCACGTTCGCTGCTCGCCTTGGTACGCGCCCTAATCGGGGGCCGACAAGGCGAAAACACGAGCGGCTCGGGGCCAACCCCCAGCGCGAGAGACAAGACAACCAGGCAGTGCGCCGTTTGCTGTGGGCCGTCCCCCCCGGCGGACGGCCCGACCGCTCAATCGGCGGCGGATCCCAGGCCGGCGCACCGTTCGCGAGCACGCAGCCAGAGGGCTATGGGAATGGTCAGTGCAATCAGGCCGGCCACGATTATATAGAGTGGGCCGAGACCAGCCTTCGTTCCGATTTCGATGCCCGCGATCGGCCCGATGGTGCCCCCGATATCCCCGAACAGTTGATAGATACCGACGGCCGGCCCGTGCTGATGTGCGTCCGTCGCGTCCCCGAGCAGCGCCATCATCGGCAAGGTGACGCCGTTGTATGAAATTCCGATGAGCACCGCCCCGACCAGCAACAACACCAGCGTATGCCCCTCGGCGAGGACCACGAACCCACCGGCTAAAGCGGCGAGCGACGGGATCACCAGCGTGGCACGCAGGGCCACTCGATCGATGGCACGGCCGATACCCATGGCCACCAGCGCCGAGCACCCAATCAGCACCGCCATGATCAGTCCCGAGGTACCGCGCGCCTGCATGCCAAACAGATGGATCCCACGATCCTTGACCAAAAGCACCATCGTCGCGAGCAGGACCCCTTGCATGGAAAGGAATACCAAGAGGTTAAAACCCCATGCGGCGACGATAAAGGGCCGCCTCGCGGAACTCAGAACTCCCGCCGGCCGACCCCCTCCCCCGTGGAGCGCTGAATCGGCATTGGTGCGCCGCGGTGTGCGCGGCAGGAACAGCGCGGCAAATAACGCGCCGGCGAAAATGATGGCCGCGCCCGTGAGAAACGCGACGTCGTCCGAGAACACGTCGGCCAGGACCCCACCCATCACCAGGCCGGCGGGGACGGCCGCGCTCATCGCCACGCGCACGGTCGACGTCTTGCGCCCCCGGTCAGACTTGTCCGAGAGGCTCAACACCGCCGCCTGCGCCCCCACGAGCAGGAAGGCGGTACCGACACCGGCCAACGCCCGCCCGGCAAGCAGCCACCACATCGCGTGGCCGAAATGCAGCGCCGCGCTGTAGCCGAGCACGCCAATCGCCTCGATGCACAACGCACCGCCCAGCATCCGCCGCGGACCCAGACGGCCGACAAGGTGGCCGGCCGGCACGTTGACGAGCACCCGCGAGATACGGTTCGCCGAGAGAATCAAACCGATCATGAAGGCGGGAATCCCGAGCTTGAGACCAAGCGCCGGTAGAATCGGAAAGACCAGCCCGCCGCCCAGTCCACCGAAGAAGGCGAGCATCGCGATACGACGGCTTGCTGTGGCAGGTGTCACGCAGCAAATCCTACAGCCAATGGAACAGGAGCGGGAATCCAGCCTCTTTCCTTTCTGTGGACACCCAATGCAAGCTTGCCACCTGATCGGCCCTGTGCCAAGCTTTGAGGGCACTGGATATCAAGGAGCGATATCATGCCCAAGCCACGGAAAACCCTGGTCTCGCTGGAGGCCACGCCCTACTACCACTGCACCTCACGCTGCGTACGGCGCGCCTTCCTGTGCGGCGAGGACACCCTCTCCGGTCAAAGCTACGAACACCGTCGGCAGTGGATTCAAGAGCGCATGCTGCAGTTGGCCTCGGTCTTCGCCGTCGATGTCTGCGCCTACGCGGTCATGTCCAACCACTACCATGTGGTGCTCCACGTCGATCAGGATCAGGCCGCGGCGTGGGACAATGCCGAAGTGGTCCGCCGCTGGCGGGCCCCGTTCACCGGCCATCCGCTCGCCCGGCGCTTTCTGGATGGTGACAGCTTGTCCAAGGCCGAGAGCCAACTACTCAAGGAACTGATCGCCGAGTGGCGTGCCCGGCTAGTGGACATCAGCTGGTACATGAGATGTCTGAATGAATCCATCGCCCGCCAGGCCAACGCCGAGGACGGCTGCACGGGCCGGTTCTGGGAGGGGCGCTTCAAGTCCCAGGCCCTGCTCGATGAGAAGGCCCTGGCGGCCTGTCTAGCCTATATCGACCTCAACCCGATACGCGCGGCCATGGCCGAAACGCCCGAGGCGTCGGACTACACGTCCGTTCAGCGCCGGATTCGCCATGCGCTGTCCGGCCGGACTGAGGGCTCCGCCCAGCCACCCGAGCTGATGCCGTTTGTCGGCAATCCCAGAGAAGACATGCCCAAGGGCCTGCCCTTTCGCCTGCCTGATTATCTGGAGCTGGTCGACTGGACGGGCCGGGCGCTGCGCGAGGGCAAGCGCGGTGCCATTCCCTCCGACGCCCTGCCCATTCTGGAGCGTCTGAATATCGAGCCGAGGTATTGGCCCTTCCTGGCCACGCAGTTCGAGAGCCGCTTCAAGGGGCTGGTGGGCACGGCCTACAAGCTCAAAGCCGCCTGCGCCACCCTCGGGTATCAACGAACGCCGGGCCTGGCTTCCTGCCGAGAACTGCTGACGTAGCCGTTACTCTCTTTCGAACACCGGATCGGGCTGTGCCCGAGGTCCGCCCCTGCCCGCTCAGTGCCTTCTTCGCCTCTGTACCCTGAATTCAAGCGTATTTAACGTTCTTCATGCGCTGACACGGACGATGCTGCCCATACCGGGGGCGCCAACGCCCCGCGTGCCCATCTTCTTACAATGGGTGTCTTAGTAATCTCGAAATCCTTTTTGCTCAGGTTTAGTCGCTTCCCGCGACAGCAACATTAAATCTAACGACACCACCAACCGAATGCAAATGATTATCGTTTGTCACCGACCCCTTTTTGCACCCTTCAGCAGTAAGCCATACCACAATTTTTAATTCAACAGCTTGCGCCCGAACCGTCCCCCACCAATGTGGCAGTGCAAGACCTGACCCCGCTCCTGCGGCTATCAACGCACGCCGGGACTGGCTTCCTGTCGAGAGCTACTGACGTAGCGTTCACTGCGTTTCCTTCAATTGATCGGGAACCGCCCGAGGCTCGCCCCTGCCCGTTCGGTGGCTTCTTTGTCTCTCTACGCTGCATTCAAGCGAATTTAACGCCCTTCAAGCGCACACGCGGACGATGCACCCACTACTCGCGCACACCAACGAGCCATGTGCCACTTTTCTTACAATGGGTGTCTTGGTTGGGGACTTACTCGGGCCAATTCCGCCGCAGGCCGATCACCGCGTTCGAGCTGGCGCACAGCCTCCAGTTTGAACTCGCGACTGTATCTCGTTCGCTTTTGCATCGGACACCTCCTTGGGGCATTATCCCCTTATCTGAGTGTCCGTGAAATCGGGGGCGGCTCAACCTGACCCCGCTCCGGCTTTGCGCTCCGGCTTTGGGTTATCCCGCTGACCCAGACTGGGTGTGGACAAGTATTAAGTCTGCAATCTGTTTCCGAAGTTTATCGACCTCCGCTGCAACGACCTCTGGTTCAAACGAAGACCAAAGATACAACGGATCGCTAACTCCGACACCTTGTCCGGACGCTTCTATTATTGGTTCACCATGATAGCGATAAATGGCCAAGCATCCTCCATCCTCAAGCAAGTCGCACGCTTCAGCCAACAAGTCATAAGTGCTTTCATCATTTGGTTGGCCACGATCCTCTCGGAGGCGACACCAATAGCCTCGCATCCAACGCCCCACCTCACCACGCGGAACCAGATCCTCGATACCATCAATACTGGGAGGAGAGCCAAGAGACTTCGTCAGGTCCCGTAATGTTAACGCCAAGTTTCCGGGTTCCGCGTTGGTTGTGATTCTATCCTGGGCGCGCCCATCGTTAGCCCATATTTCAGCAACAGCATACACAAAGCCGGGCCTATCTGATGCGGAAAATTGAACGGTCTTCAACACAGAGGATTCAATATCCAGCCGAAATTCGAGCGAAAAGGTTCCGAGTTGAAGCGAAAAATCAGAGATAACGTTAGTGTTCACTTCGGCTTTCTCGGCCAATTTGGGAACCCAGCGTCTCGGCCCGCGCGCCATTGCTCGGGTGTAAGATTTCCAACGGTTACTACGTAACCGTGCCAATACTTGATGCAATTTCTTTCGTCAATGAAATGAAGCCTAAACATCACCAGCTCCCCGGTTGTAGAGTCGTAACCTATACGGCCTTTGCCGGCCGGCACAGATGCGTCGAGTGCTGCCTGCCCATTTGTCGGCAATCGCGAGATGGTACCTCGCGGACCGGGTCTTGCGACCGGACCATGTTTGTTGTCGTTTGCCTGATATATATTAGTATACGATTCGCAACAATGATCACCGTTCGGATCCCCTGGTATAGCATCAGTACCAGCGTCGCTGGTCGCAGCATCCGCGGCCGCTGCAGTCTCCGCTGCCTGACCCGCGCGAATCCCCATCGCACGCAAGGCTTCGGCGTTAGCCTCGGCGCAGGTCATTCCCCCATCGCCTTGGCAGGTGGTCATAGCAGCCTCTCCAAACACGTCCATGTATTGGAGCGGACTGTTCCCTACATAGCTATAAGTCCCTAAACCACCCCTCAACCCAACCGGATCACTCTCCACATACCTCCCCGTCCGCGGATCATAATCCCTGAAATCGTTATAGTTCAGCCCCGTCTCGGCATCAAAATACTGCCCTGGGAAGCGCAGGTTGAAGGTAAACGCCACGCCATTGCTGCGGTGTGACAAAAGGGGTCGGTGACAAACAAATATCATTCTCAACTAAAATATGGCGCATTCTCCTCCTTGACACTAGGCCGGCCACGTTTGCCGTACCCGGTCGACCGCCCCAAAGCTGCTTCTATTTGCCGTTT
>Ga0209918_1000244_pt1 | contig 40322 bp, 34 predicted proteins | sample SalPonD_shore_MG_FD_185712 | JGI IMG/M metagenome (GOLD analysis project Ga0209918, IMG submission 185712) | Salt pond soil microbial communities from South San Francisco under conditions of wetland restoration - Salt Pond MetaG... | ecosystem: Environmental > Aquatic > Marine > Intertidal zone... | reverse complement strand
AAAACATGTTGATCCAAAATATTAATTTCTACATCTAACAATTTCAATAATTCTTCTTCCAATAGAGAAATAGTATTACTTTGAGGACTATTAACGGCTTTATACACTATTTTTCACCCAAAAACTATAATTATTTCTATTTAAAGTTAACTAAATATTCAATTAAAGCCTTTTATAGTCCAATATTTATTTTATTCTAATACCTAAATCATATTTTATTAAGACTATGAGAAATTATTGGTTAATATACAATTTCTATTTTAAATATTTCTCTAACCATTCGATTGAGAATTCAATAAATCTTTCCAAATATTTTCCGCTAAACTCGTGGTCCGTTCCTTCAATCTCAATTAGTTTATGATCTAATGTATCAGGGATATGAGAATATGCTTCCCGTGTAAACTCTGGTTTGACGTCTTTATCTTGAGTACCTTGGATAATAAGCGTAGGTTTATCTATTTTATCTATTCTTTCATTAGATTGGACATTTAGGATCTCATTAATAAAATTAGAAGTGATTATTATTTTCTCGCCTTTGCCCGACGATTTGAGTTTTAACTGCTTAATTCCTATTCGTATGACTAGTTTTATTAGCTTTATTCTAAATTTTCCGATTATTTTATCAATATAAAACGCGGGAGCCCAAAAAATATTAGTTTTAATATTAGGCAAATTGGCATATAATAACGTTAAACCTCCAAATGATAATCCAATAACGGAGATTTTAGTATATCCTATATTTTGAGCCCATTTAGACACCTCTTCAAGATCTTCCACTTGTTTTGATAATAAAACCGGTTCTCGAGTGTTTTCTCCTGAACCAGAAAAATCGAAAAGTAGTGCATCAAAACCTTCCTTGTTTAGTTCAGATGCCGCTTTAGGATATCGTCCCCATTCATATTTGTCTCCCGTAAATCCATGGCATATGATTACTAAAGGGTTTTTGATCACTCTTTCATTATTTAGATCTTTATCTGAAAGATAATGGATAGCATGAAGTTTCCTTTTATTGTCTACAGGAATTATACGTTTTTTAGTGGTCATTTAGAAGAATTTCTATTTAGAATTTAATATTAAATATTGTAGGAATTTCTTTAATATATTGGTTTCTCCTATATTAAATACGGATAAAAATTTCCAAAAAATGGAAGGATCTGAATTTCGGAGAAAGGAGGTTAATTAGAGATTCCTCCTTTAAAAATTAAGTTTCCTAGAAAAATAAAAATAAAAAAATTATTTTTTTCTATCTTGGAACTTTCATAGAGACTATTCCTATAGTAAGTGTAAATATTCCCGATATTAAAATCAGTAATGACCCTAATGGAATCGGTACACCTTTAATATCAAGAAATAATATAGCTCCTCTAACAGCCCAAGCGATAATACCCATTATAATCAAAAGTAGCCCCGAGACGATCCATAGTAAATATAATTTTCCTAAGTTTGCTCCTTTATCTTTAAGCATCGCAAATAACATTAAAACGTTGCAAATAATTACAACAATAGCTATAATATATCCCAATATAAAATATATTTTAAATATAGGTATGATTTCGGCAAAATGTAAAAGAATAAACTCAGCTTAAGTAAAATAAAGATTCCCTAACCAAAACATTACATTTCCTCCTCCGAATACAATATAGAAAATATTAGGAACTAAAAGAGCAACGAAATTTAATATAACTGCAATTAAAGATATTTTCCACGCCCAATCTCTTATTTTTTCGAAATTAACCATTAAAAATCACGTTTTATATCGAATCCTTATTCATAATTCGTGTTTATTATATTTAAATCTTCTATTAAAATTTCCATTTATTTGATCTCTCTAAAAAAAATAACGTTAAAAAAGATAAAACTAATGAAAACTTTTTTTAGAATTATTTAGTATATTGTTCTAGCGATAATTTCATCTTGAGCTGCTTTACTTAATTCTGTGAAATATACAGAATAGCCGGCAATTCGGATAACAAGTCCGCGATAATTATCTGGATTTTTCTGAGCGTCACATAAAGTCTTTGTTCCAACAACATTGAATTGGACTTGGAATCCCCCTTCAGGGACGCAATAAGTTTCAATCATAGGAATAAATACCTCTTTATTTAAATTATGCGGATGGAAGGCTAAGATAAGAGAATGACCATTTGTTAGTAATTCATTCTTAAGCTTTTTAACTGAATTCAGAATTGCAGTGGGACCATTTTTATCTCTTCCATTAGTGGGACCGACACCATTAGAGAGTGGTTCTCGAGATTTTCTTCCATCTGCTGATGCTCCAGTGAATGATCCAAATGCAAGATGGAGTGAAGTTGAATAAATACCTGGATTAAACTTACCTCCTCGGTAATTATCCCATTTAGAAACCTCTTCACAGAATAATTCTGCTATATCGACTGCAATTTGATCAACATAATCATTATCATTTCCAAATTTGGGTACTTTATTAATAAAAATTTCTCTCCATTCTTTTCCCGACTTGTCTTTATAAGTTCCTCGATAATTTTTCTTTAATATCTGGGTTATCTCTTCTAAAGTGAGAATATTATCCTCAAATACAAATTTTTTAATAACTGCTAGACTGTCTGCTACTGTCGCGAGTCCAATTAATTGTGGTCCTGTAAAATTATATATCGCTCCACCACGAGTCACATCCGTTGCTTTCTCAATGCAGTTATCTATAGTTGCTGAAAGAAATGGTTGGGGATTAAGTTCTGCGATTGCTTGATCTAAATATGTCATTGTAGAAACCATTTTTTCAATAAAGAATTTTGTTTGAAATTCAAACGCCTTCCAGAGATCATCATAGAAATCTATTGGAAAATCAATTGAAGCACCATATTTTTTCCTGGAAAACAGATCTACACCTTTGGTTAGAGCTAACTCCAAACATTTTACAATATTTAGTTGATTTGAATTTGTTGATCCGAAAGATTTGTAAGGATGTTGTGGCTCAACACATCCAACAGGAGCATATTCTCGAGCATCTTCCAATGTAAAACCGCGCTTTTCTAATCCTGGCACCATCACTTCATCATTGAATAAAGCAATGCTTGTTCCTGTTTTAATTGAATTAGATAATTTTTCTAAATATTTTTGAGGACTGTTCTTATGAATTCTCGCTGAAAATGTTGGTTGAACCGTTTGTAAATCGGTATATGCATCTAAGATAAGATATGATAATTCATTGGTGGCATCATTACCTTCACGATCCAACCCCCCTATAGTAAGATTTTCCGCGAGAGGTGGTCCTTCTCCAGCATTCGCTCCAAGGGCAAATATATAATTCCATAAGCTTGTAAGTTTGATAAAAAAACATTTTAAAAGAAATTGAGCTTCTTGATTATCAATTTTTTCTTTATTAACATCTTTAATATAAAAAGGATAAAGATCTTGGTCGAGTCTTCCAACACTAACAGCAAATCCACCATCCTCTAAACCGCATATGAGCTGATCAAAATAAATTAATTGTAATGCTTCTTTAAACGATTCAGGAGGATTTTGGGAGATATTTACGCATATTTCAGAGATCTCAATCAATTCATTTTTTCTTTGAATATCACTTTCCTTCTGAGCAAGATTTTTCGCGTGCTTAGAAATTCTTTGAATGAATTTTTTAGCAGCATTTAAAAGAATGATTACTGAACTGAAAAACTCATCTTTTTCCTTAAAATTTACCTCTTCTTTAACTAAATTGGATTTTTTATCCTCAGCTATTTGGAGTATACCATTTAACCCATATTTTAAAACATTTTTATGTCCGGGAAAGAAATGTCCAATTCCATTTGTATATTGTACTTCTACTGTAAACACTAATTTATCAACAATAGCTTTTAGTTCCTCATCTAAATTGGATTTAAACCTTTCATAAACCGTTTCTTCCTCATTTTTCCAGTAAGGAATAATTTTTTGTTTGAGTATTTTTCTATCCTCCTCGGCAAGGGATAATTGTTGAATAAAGCGCGATTCATAGGTATCAATATCTTGTTCAATCGTATCAATGCGAACTTCAGGATATAATGGAGTGCCCACAAATTTAGTTGCTCGATTTCCAACAATAAATTCATCTTTCCAAATACGGATTGTCATATTTGTGAGAAAATATTCCATTGCTTTGGCAAACCTTATAACCGAAGGCTCTCCTTTTGTTTGAGTATAAGACTCAGTAAATAAAATCGCCCTTTCAATACAGATTTCATGAGGGTGAGAAACTACTTTTTTTTTCATTCTTTTAATTCTTTGCTCGAAGGGGGGATGAGGAATTTGCTTGATTTGCATGGTTAATTCTTATATTTAATTTTTTGATTATAGTAAAATTAGTTCTTTCTAACTATAATAGTGTGATCTTTATATATTTCTAATTATTGCTTAAAAAAAAAAGTTAAAATAATAATTAATTCTTAAAAAGGTTTGAAAAATAGAAAATTACATTTGTCGGAACGGAAAACCTCTTCTCCGTTGCTGAGGATGATGATTAAAACTCTTCCTTCGAATTTCTTTATTAATAAGACCTTCAATTCGACATAAATATTCATATTCATCCTTTAAGCATAAAGTAATAGCTACTCCTCTTTTATTCATTCGAGAAGTTCTTCCTATTCTATGGACATAATTTTCAGGATATTTTGGAAGATCATAATTAATTACATGGGTTATATTATCAATATCAAATCCACGGGCAGCTACATCTGTGGCTATCAATAAATTAATCCTGTCTCGTCTAAATCGTTTCAAAGTGTCCTCCCTCATTTTTTGAGTTAAATCTCCAGAGAGATATCCAACACGATATCCTAAATTATCTTTTTTAAGTCTATTATAAAGCCAATTACCCGTTTTTTTAGTATTTACAAAAACTAAAGCACTTTCAGGTCGTTCCTTCTTAATCACTTTCCTAAAAGTATTATATTTTTGCTTGAAATGATCAATTAAATAGTAAAATTGAAGAGTATTTTCAACACTCATCTCATCTCTACTTAAATTAAGATACTTAAATTCACTCTTTGTATATTTTTTAACCAATTCTTTCAGTTTTTGGTCGAGAGTTGCTGAAAAGAGCATAAATTGATAATCACTATGTATTTGATCTAAGATATATTTTATATCAGGTAAGAATCCCATATCTAAGAGACGATCTGCCTCATCTAATACCACAAACTTTAACTGATTGAGTTTTAAATGTCTTCTTTTGTATAGATCTATTAATCTTCCAGGAGTTCCAATTATAATATTAACCCCTTGCCTTAATTTATTGATTTGTTTGTTAATAGAAACGCCTCCATAAATAGTAAGAGCTTTTACTTTATTATTTCCTAAATCTTTAATGAATTTTTTAACTTGCTTAGCTAATTCTCTCACGGGCACAATAATAAGACATTCATTTCGAGTAAATGATAATTTTTCTATTATTGGGATTAAATATGCGTAGGTTTTTCCTGTTCCCGTCTTGCTCTGCGCTAAAACTGAGAAATCTCCCCTTAAAATTATGGGGATAACCTCCTTTTGAACAGGGGTAGGTTTATTAATACCCATTACTCTTAACGCTTCTATAATTTCTTCACTAATTTTTAAATTATTAAACGTAATTTCTGTCATGTTTTATTCATTTCTAAAATATATATTACAAAATTTATAATCATTAGAAAAAAGTAGTTTCTTCAGAGTTATACGAAATTTTGATAATTTTATTAAAATTTGTTATTCTTCTTAAACTTCAATTTATTCTTATGAAGTATAAATATCTAAAACCTTTAAACTCTTGGAATTTAAAAAAAAAGATAAGGATTGAGAGAAGTTATTCATTATTACCTAGTCATACCAAACGAAGCAATAGAAGTTTTTATATTTTTAGAGAGGAAATCTTATATTAGCCGTAATGGTATAGAGATTATTTCAAATATTATATAACTTTCGAGAATTTAAGAAAATAAAAAAATGAATGATAAAAGAATAGTTTTAAAAAATGGAATAATAATCGATGGCTCTGGAAAAGAAAGATATAAGGCAGATATTCTAATAGAAAATGAAAAAATGAAAAAGATTGGTGATATCGATGCAGAAAATAAGAACGATATTATTGATATTAATGGGTTGATTATAGCCCCTGGTTTTATAGATGTACATACTCATTTAGATTTCATTATAGCGTCACCCAGACATTCAAAATTATTAGAATCTTGGGTCAAGCAAGGAGTTACCACCATTATCGCGGGTAATTGTGGGTTCAGTCCAGCACCTATTCGTAGGAAAACTATAGAAACGTTAAATACTTATTGGAATTCTTCACTTCCTAAAGGGGGATTAGAATATTCTTGGAACACTATGGATGAGTATTTTAATCATTTAGAAAAAATTGGTCAAAGTCTAAACGCTGTTATATTAACAGGACATAATACTCTTAGACTTAATGCGATGGGGTTAGAAGCAAGATTTGCTGAGAAAGCGGAGTTAGAAGATATGCTAAAAATGTTAAAGGAATCACTTGATGCTGGATCATTTGGATTATCTTTAGGATTAGGGTATGTTCCAGGATTGTTTTCGCACACAGACGAGCTTATTGAATTAGGATCTGTTTTAAAAAAGTATAATGTTCCATTGGTCCCTCATACAAGAGGGTTATTAAGTAAAAATTATGACAAAGCCATCATGGAAGTAATTGAAATTTCAGAGAAAAACGGTATTTCACTACAAATTTCACACCATGCTGGTGGTGGGATAGGAAGAACACGAAAAAAGGCGATAAAGGCAATAGAGGAAGCTAAAGAGAGAGGTGTTGAAATCGGTCATGATAACATAGCATGGCCAAATACATCAACTACTGTTCTTTCACTTTTTCCTCCATGGGCTTTTGATGGAGGAATAAAAGCATTTTTCGAGAGATTAAGGAATGAAATAATTTTGAATCAAATCAAAGAAGAAATGAGATCATTCCGACCAAAATGGCCCAATTGGGAAAATAAATGGTGGGTTGATAGAGATTATAATGAAAATATCATTCTAACCGGTTTTAAGCTTCAAAAATATCAAAGATACAATAATATGCAATTAAAAGAGATTGCTAAAGATTTTAAAAAGGAATCATTGGATGTGTTAATTAAGTTAGTATTAGATGAAGAAGGTAAATTCTTTATAATCACAGGACAGTTTGATAATCCATTAGCAGAAGATTTTATCGCAAATTTATATAGGAATCCAAATTGTTCAGTAGGGACGGATATCGTAGGACTCGATCAAAAAACACCTCATCCTGTAGCCTATGGAACATTTCCTAAAATTTTAGGGACAATAGTACGAGAGAAAAAAATTCTTTCTTTAGAGGAAGCAATAAGAAAAATGACATCATTGCCAGCATCTCAAATGAGGATTGAAAAGAGAGGAAGTATTAAAGAAGGATATTTTACGGATTTAACAATATTTAACCCTGAAACAATAAAATGTACTTCTTCATTTAAAAATCCATTTCAAGAACCTATAGGTGTTAAATATGTATTTATTAATGGCAATATGATTTTTAAAAATAATCAATATGATGAGAAAGCATTTGCTGGAAAAGTCTTAAGAAGGACAAAATGAATATGAAAAATTGAATATGAATTTAATGTGAATTTAATTAAACGGGAACGCATTAAGGAAATGGAATCGATGGTTGAAGAAAAAGGGCGTTATTCCGCCGAATCAATACGGATTTCTCGGGCAAGATTTGGTTTAAAAGGATTAGATCACTTTTCTAACCGCTCTCGCGCGCTCGCAAATGATACTTTATATTTTTTACGACAATATTACTTTTTTCATGATACGAACGATCCAGAGAAAAAAACCCTCTATCGTAGAAATATAGAAACCAAATATTACAGGGCTATAATAAAATCTGAGTATCCAAATGAGAAAAAAGAAGCCGCTATCAAGATTTTGGATGAATTATTCGTCAGATTAAAGGCTTTGGGAAGTACCATTCCAACGATAATGAAATTTACGGACTCTTACAAGGATATCGGATATTCTGTTTGTGCTCAACAGATCGTTTTAGCCATATGTAATACTTTTATGAGTCATCTAAAATTAATACAGAATTATCATAGTGATTTGCGGGAATGGAATAAAGCCACCGAAAATCGACGGAGACCAAAACCATCACGACCTGGTCTGCCTCGATACATCGGCAAAAAGGTAAAGGGAGAGCGAGTAGGAAAATGGAAAGCAATTTATCCGAGTTAAAGGCTCGCCCACACGAGAAACCAGAAAAGCCTTCACAACGCCCTCAATAATAATCGGTATACTTGTTATATGTATGTGCCACCCTCACACGATCATATAATCCCCCCTATACGAGTTAGAATAAAAATATTATCTCAATTGCTCAAGAATGGAGGGTTTGTCGAAATCATCCCCCGCGGGAGAAATTACTCATTTAATATTCATTACATCAAGACTCAAACACAGCGAGCTAGGGAATATGGTCTCAATCTCGAAAAATATGAAAAAAACCCTAACCGAGCCATTTCCATTGACTTCGGAGTAAATAATTTTCTCACAGTTTTTAATAACTTTGGTGCGAGATTTCCGATCTTCAAGGGCTCAGCGATAAGAAAACACCACCCGAAGTTATTTTCCCATAACGCCATCGCCTATAATTTAGGGCTGATTTCACATCCTCACCAACCTCTAACCACTCAAAAAAAGCGGATAATTACCAAATTTATCGCCACCCCACCAATCAGTTTTTCTCCTTCAAATGGGATTCCCACAAAAGAGTTAAAAAGGGAAAAAAGGCTAAATAAAAGTAAGATAAAACCACAAAGGTATCAAATGAGTCCGAACAAATTTTTAACAATGACTCAGACTGCCTATATATAAAATTTGTTAGTAGTACTACATAATACCAATTCACGATAAGTGTTGCGGTCCACAGAGAAGTGCACTTTTAAAAATGCATTCGCATTTTATATTAAATTTAAAATAATCAAGAATTACACATAATTATGTTTGAAAAATATGCAAAATGGATAGAAGAAAATCGAGAGAAATTTATCAAAATTTCTGACAAGATCTGGGAATACGCAGAAACAGGTTTAGAAGAGTATAAATCCTCAGAATTACTAATTAAAACCTTAGAAAAAGATGGATTTGAAGTAAAAAAGGAAACTGCTGATATGAAAACAAGTTTTGTGGCATCTTATGGAGAATCATTTCCAATAATAGCAATATTGGGAGAATATGATGCCCTACCTGGATTAAGTCAAGCAGCAGAACCGATAAGAAAACCCATTCAAGAAGGAACTCCTGGTCATGGATGTGGTCATAATTTATTAGGAACTGGATCTTTGGCTGCAGTAATGGCCGTTAAAAAAGCAATTGAAAATGGAGAAGTAAAAGGAACAGTTCGATATTATGGATGTCCAGCTGAAGAAACATTCAATGCTAAAGGATATATGGTTAACGCTGGGCTATTTGAAGATGTAGATATATCTCTTACATGGCATCCTGGATTTCTAAACATGTTAAATGCTATGTCTGCTTTGGCAATGAATTCGGTAATTTTCAGATTTTATGGAAAAACAGCCCATGCTGCAGGTGATCCTCAAAATGGTCGAAGTGCTTTAGACGCTGTGGAATTAATGAATATTGGAGTGAATTATATGAGAGAGCATATGATTAATGATGCTCGAGTTCATTATATAATAACGAACGGTGGTAAAGCTCCTAATGTAGTCCCAGATGAAGCCGAAGCTTGGTATTTTGTTAGAGCTCCACAAAGACATCAAGTTGATAATTTATATGAAAGAGTCGTGAATATCGCTAAGGGTGCTACTCTAATGACAGAAACAGAGATGGAAATTGATTTTTTAAGTGGAACATATAACGCAGTATATAATGAAGTTGTCCAAGAAGTAATTAGTTCCAAGCTGAATGAAGTAGGGTCCCCAAAGTTTGATTCTACTGATAAGAAATTTGCTAAGGTACTCATAAAGACATTACCTCCAAATACCATGGAAGGATACATGAAATTAATTCCGCCAGATTTAATGGATTTAGCCAAAGCTGTTCTTAATCAACCACTTAACAAAGTAATAATTCCACCAATGGGACGTGGTCAAACATTACCGGGTTCCACAGATGTGGCAGATATCACATGGAAGGTGCCTTGCGCTGAATTTATGACTGCCTGTGAGGTTATGGGATCTCCCGGTCATTCGTGGCAAAATGTTGCCACAAGTGGCATGAGTATAGGACATAAAGGAATGCTAACAGCAGGAAAAGTGTTAACACTCAGTGCGCTTGAGTTTATGGATAACACAGATCTTTTAGAAAAAGCTTGGAATGAATTCAATAATGTCCATAAAGATAATAGATATACTTCTCCTTTTCCGGAAGGATTAAAACCACCATATCATAGATTAAAAAACGATAAATACATTTTAGACTAATTAAATTTTTAGTTTTTTTTAAAGTACAAAATTTTTTATTTTTTACTTAGTTTCTTCTATTTCGTTAGAATGAATTTGTAAGTGATATTGAAGTAAAGATGAAGGAAATAATGAATTAAATTTGATCCTCACTTTTAATGGATTCAATTATTTGACTGGTTATTTTTAGAAACATTTGGTTAATATTCTCGCCCGTTAAAGCAGATGTTTCTAGATAAGTTAAATTCAATTTTTCGGCTAGCTTTTCTGCTTTTTGATAACTGATTTCTCTCTTATCCTCCAAGTCGGATTTGTTGCCAATCAAGGCTCCTATAATGTGCTTGGGTTGCAACATATTCTTTTTTATATCTTCATACCAATCTTTTATACGAGAAAAGCTTTCTTTATTTGTCAAATCAAAAATCAGTAAAGTAGCTTCCATACCTTGGTAGAAATGAACACGCATTCTCTCAAATTTGCTCTGTCCAGCTATATCCCATAAGATCAACTGCACTAAATTTTTTCCTGTTCTTATAACTTTTTCTGATATATTGACTCCTAATGTTGGTAAATAAGTTCTGGTAAAAGCATTATCCGTAAATCTTAAAATCGTAGAGGTTTTACCTACTCTTGGTTCTCCGGATACAACTATTTTAAATTTATAATCAAGGGCTTGCGGGTTAATTGAATTTATTGATGGAAATGCTTCAGAATCCTTTTCTATCAGCTCTTTATCTTTCAGATCTCGAAGAACATATTTTATATTTTTCCGTAAGTTAAGTATTTCTTTTTCAAACTCTATTTTAGGAGCATGATTTATTTCAAGAAAATTAATTCTATCAGCACTATCATCAAACACATCTTCGATGTATTGTTTTGCTTTATAAAAAATAACGTCATCCGATTCATGAAACAATACAACGATAGTCGATTGGCCTATCCCGCCCCTTCTTTTTTTATCTTCCCATTTCATAAATTTTAACATTGCTTTCATATTACGAGAAGGAATTGGAATAGTTGTTAATGATTTAGGTATGTGACTTTCTTCTCCTGTGAGTAAAGTTACAGCTTTAATTCCACAAAGCATTCTTAATTGTTCATTTAATTCATCTGGAAACCAGTATAACGGAGTAGTACCCAATACGTCTTGAAATTGTATATACACTATACCTTTGATTAACCCTTCAATCATTTCGTTTTAACTCACTGAAGTATAAATATTCTTACGCTCTGATTATTTGTAAAAATTTTAAGGTAATCTAGAAACCGCTTAATAATTATAACTTCTTTTCAAAAATAATTTTTATTATTCTAAAAAGAAAATATAATTTGATTTATATATATTTTAGTGATCATCAATTCTAAATAAACAAACAAATACTTTCTATCATTTTATTTCTATCAAATTTCTATATAATAGGGAAGAAGGATTTTTACCTACTATTAATAATTATATTTCTATCAATTTAAACAATTAATGGGAAAGGGGGGATTTATTCTTCGTATCCGATATAGATAACGAGTTGAACCCCCGGTCTCTTGGTTCCGAACCAAGATTTATGCCATAAAGAAAAAATATCTTCAAGAATCATACCAAGCTAGACTACCTTCCCACCTTTAAGATATATAAATTAAAAAAGTGATTGGCTAATTTAATCTTGAATGTTTTCAAGTAATGATAAAATGCGATAAACAGAAGTTCTCACATGGAAGGGAATATTTGGATCTTGACTGAGATCGTCAATCATATAGATCACGTTGCTTGCTATTACTCCAGGCGTTTCATCATCCTTACTGAGTTCATCTATAGCCCTTTGTGCAACCCTCTTAATATTTCTGGGTACTGATCTATCCTTCATCATTCCATTTAACAACTTTATAACATTTTCAAACACTTCTTTTATCTCTTCCGTAAATTCCTTTCCCGTGGACATAATAGCTTCCCTTGTTTTAAAATTAGATTAAATATTAACAGTCTTAATAGAGAAATTTATTATAAAATATAATTTTTGTGATCTTATTTTTTGAAATTAACGATATAGACTTACTTGATTTAATTATAAAGAGATCTTTTATAAATAAGATAAAAATGAGAAATTAATTTAAAAAATTCCAAATTGACGGATTGTACGCTTTAATTGAGGTATTTTTTCTTTAAATTGTTTTATTTGGGCATTGAATTTTGAATAAATCTCTCCAAAATTAGCACTTCTATTATTTATTTCTTTCACAAAATTGTAGCTAATACTTTGAATATCATTAAAAATTCTATCATATTCATCTGACGCATCTACTAGTTGATCTTCAACTTCTTTTCTTTTTCTTCTTACTAAATTTCTTACTCTTCCTCGAGGTACTCTTATTCGCTCAATTAGATCATCACATTTAGCCAGGAATTCATAAGCTTGTTCTTTGTTATCATCTTTAAGTTGTTTTTCAATAATCTCAGTACGCCAAGTAGTAATTCTTCCGCGTGCAAATGTATCGAAGTTTAAGGAAATCGAATCAATACCCTCTTGTACCAAAAATCGTAGAAAATCTGGATAATCACTGGGAGCTTGCCCGCATATTCCCACTTTTTTATCATATTCATGAGCTGTTTTAATAAGTTGAGATATTGCACGTTTCAGAGCCTCGCTATTAGCGGTATAAAGAAATTTTTCTGACAAAGGAATTAGTTTTTCGTTATCCCTTCCTACACCATAAGTTAACTGAGTAAGGTCGTTACTACCTATTGAAAATCCATCAAAATATTGACAGAAAATGTCTGCACAAAAAATATTTGAAGGTATCTCCGCCATACAGAAGATTTTTAAGTTATTTTCTCCCCTCACTAATCTTTCAGATTCCATAATATCAATTATCCGACTTGCTTCTTCCGGTGATCTAACAAATGGAAGCATTGGAATAACATTTATCAATCCCCACTCGCGAGCTCGTTTGATTGCTCGCAATTCCAATATAAAAGCGTTTTGAAATTCTTCATGAACATATCTCGAACATCCCCTAAAACCCATCATAGGATTTGCTTCATCTCCCTCATATATCCATCCCCCTAATAAGTTCGCATATTCATTTGTTTTAAAATCAGAAAGCCTCACAATACAAGGAGCGATTGTTCCATCAGGTAATTCTTTCCATACTCCAGCAGCAATGGTTGCAATACCTTCTGCTAATTTCTCTACATAAAATTCTTCTTTATCTTCATAGCCGTAAGTGAGTTTTTCTATCTCATCCAAAGTTTTTTTCAATTTCTTAATCTCTTCATTAAATGGGTCTTTTGGATGAAGTTCACTCTTTTTTATTCGTTCTATTTTTTTTCTCTGATCCAAGAGAATATCATAGCGCATTAGAAGTGAATCATAATTTATTAAAGCATTGGGATGAATCTGAATTTCATCATTGATTATGAATTCAAGGCGAGCGAGACCGGTCCCATCCGGATATTTTCCAGCAGAGAGAGCTCCTTTGGGAATGCCGAGATTAACTAGCACTTGAGTATTTGTTGGCGGCAATTGAGAAAATTCTATGGTATCAAAATCATATTCGACTTCTTTTGCCCATATTCTTGGCTCTCCTTCGCTACAATCTATAGTTAAGCTATTCAATTCTTTATCTCTTTGATGACCCTTGAGGATCTCAACAATATTATCTGCCCCCACAATTCCCGCAATATTTAATTCTCTTGAAACAATGGCAGCATGGCATGTTGGCCCCCCTCTTTCTGTAATGACTCCCCCTAAATTTTGCATATAAGAGGTCCAATCTGGATTAGTTTCCTCAGTCACTAATACATCCCCATCTTCTAAAAGATATGCTTCATTAATTGATTCGATGATTTTTAACTTTCCATATCCAATTCTTCTTCCTATTGCGGTACCGCTATTCTCAATCAACATTCCCTCGTTAATTAATTTATTAGGATCCTCAATTAAATAAAAAATCTCTTCCTTATCCCCCTTTTGACTATGAACTGTCTCCGGTCTGGCTTGAACAATATAAATTTTATCATTTTTACTTAAAGCCCATTCTATGTCCATCCGTTTTTCATAATGTTCTCGAATCCTTTTGGCATATTCTGCAAGTTTTAACACTTGTGTTTCATTCAAACAATATTGTTTTTGTTTTTTTTCTGGAACAGATACGGTCATGGTTCCTTGTTTATTCTCATCAAATTCCATCATCTGCATTTTTTTGGCAAGTGTTTTGCTTATAATCCTCATATTTTCGGGACTATGTTTAAAAACAATAAATTCATCTCCTTTCTCAACTCCTTGAACAATTAATTCTCCAAGACCCCACGTACCTCGAATTATTATTACGTTGGGGTTTCCTGAATCAGGATCCTCTGTAAACATTACACCTGATGATTTGACTCCACCTCTGCCCCCTGCCATTTCTTGAACTCCGACGCTTAATTTCACAGAAAAATGATCGAAACCAGCTCTTTCTCTATATGCTGTAGCTCGTGTTGTAAAAACTGATGCCATATCTTTTAGAATGTAATCGACAATCTTTTTTTCCCCACTAATATTAAGATGAGTGTCTTGCTGCCCAGCAAATGACGCATCGGGTAAATCTTCAGCTGTAGCAGAACTACGTACGGCAAAAGTTGTCTCATTACCAATTCTATCTAAAAGTTTTCTGTAAGCATCTAATATTTCATCTCTTAGAGAATCGGGCATTTGAGCTTGTTCTATATGAGTTCTAATATTTGCACAAATTTTATCTACAGTCTTGATTGATTTGATATCTTCTTTTTGTAATTCCTCAGATATTTTTGTAATTTGCCTTTTTATATATTCCTTAAGAGAAATTACTTGTCCTTCATATAGGATATCATTACTCTCTAAGACATAATCAAATGCATTAGCCATCACTGCAAAACCCAAAGGAACGGGGATATGAAAAGATAATAATTCCCCTAATGATGCATTCTTTCCTCCGACTTTATCAACATCATTAGCTCGTAAATCATCGAAGAATTCAATATATCTATAGCTATCTTGACTTGCCATACTAATCAATCTATATTCAGATATTGTTTAATTTAAAATTTGTTGTTCTTTAATATTAAATTATACGTTTAAAAAAAAAGTAAGCATTAAATTTAACGATTTAAAAGAAATGCTTAATATAAATCCAAAAATTAGTTCATTTGATATAATTATTGGAGTTAAAAATATCTCAGAAAAAAGATTTTCGCTTTTTTATTAAGATCTTAATTTGATTAAACTAGGTTTGTTTGAAAAAACCAACAATACGGTTTTTTTTTTCAAATTTATTGAGTTCTGTAATAATTCCAATAAGTCCACTTCCATCATGATAGAGATGCTTATCTAATTGGATTTTAACAGAACCATTATTACCAGGGAAAATTGTGTCACCTTCTAAAAACTTGAGAGGTGAAATCGTTAAATTAACCAATCCATAATATTGAATATCTCCCCCTGGAGTTATCTTCCCATTTTTAGGTTTGTAGAATTCATTAATGTATACATTTGCTTGAATAACACTTTCCTTTTTAAAAATATCAGGAGTTACTAATATATTATCTCTATTAATTTCGAGGGGTTTTATTCCTTTTAAAACTAAGCCAACTCTATCATATTTTTGAGCAGAGTTGAAATTTCTATCTTGCTTCTGTATATTTTTTATAACTGTTTTCTTAGTAGAGCCATTAAATCCTAATATCTCTAACATTTGACCTTTCTTTAATATTCCTTCTTTTATTAGAGCTAGAGCCACAGTTCCTATTCCTTTAACTGGAAACACATGATCAATCAAAATTTTCGTATATACATGATTTTCTTCATTATTAATTTCTGAAGAGAGATCAAGTCCTAATTCTATTACCTTTTTCTTTAATAAATCAATATCTTCTTTTTGAGTTAATGAAATAATTTCTATATTTTCTAGACTTGTTTTCTTCAAAATTTTATTTAATTTATTTATCGTCTCAGGTAATTTCCACTCATTATTATTAATATTATTGATTGTGATTATAGATCTCTTTTTAAATACGCGATTGAATTGATCCATAGCGATAAGAATTTCTCCGATCACGGAATTTAATTCACTATTTAAATCTATTGCTAAAACAAAGATATCTGTCATATAAAGGGTTTGAAGTAGTGGTTTTATTTTATCTGGGTAATCAAGAGGACTGATCGCACAGAATATATAACCAAGAGATTCATCCAATCGATTAAAAAATTGTAAATCCGATTTTGTACCTGGAGCCCCAAATGCTTGTCCAATTAGTATATTGAGAATTTGATTTTCCCCTAAAATTCCCACACTAAAACTTTTCTCAATTTTCTCATTCATACAAACATCATAAATTAACAAAGAACAAAAAGTTTATCTATTCTAAAAATCTAATTGCCATCTTGAAAAAATAAGTTGTTAAAATTAATTAATATATAATCTAAAAGATGCGAGATAAAATATATAAATATCCTCATTCAATTAATACATTATATTTATATTTGTAATAATATATAAAAGCCACTGAAAAAATTAAAGCATAGAATAAGTATATTTGAGTAAATTTTGTTGATATTAGAAGTTCTAATAGATAATGCAATTATCAAGAAACCCGCATATCTAATTGCTGATGATAATTTCTTATTTTCAATAAATGAATTTTTTTCTTTTATTATTTTATTTTTCATCATTTATGTTCCCTAATAACAATCAATTAAGGCAATTGTTTGAGATTAAAAAATAAATTAAAATTTAAAATTTTGTTAATAGAAAATTAAATTATTATTTCTATATTTTTTTTGCTCTCATCATTATACTTGATGTGCAATAAAATTGTACTAGTAATATCATCGTATATCCAGTAATCATTCAATTCTTCATTATTTTGTAGCTCTTCTGAATCGATAATTATTTTCTTGGGTTTCGTTTCTGAATATAATAGAATCTTATATTGTGTATTTTTTAGATCTTCCAGAGTAAAGTTTAATGAAGATTTCTCAGAATTGATTTCTGTTATTTGTTTCTTGGAACATGGTATAAATTTATCGACGCATCCTATTAATGCTATTCCATTTTCGAATATAGGATTAAAAATAAAGTATTTATATCCATACTTTTCTAAATCTCCAATTTCGATTTTCTGATCATTTCTTATTTTAACTAGACTATTCTCAAAATAATCAAATAAGATATAATTTTTATCTTGATAGCCCAATTCTTTAGGAATTATAAAAGTTTCTTTTACTCTATTCGGCCAAATATTTGTCACAAGGATAAATCTCCAAATATAATCAGATCTCTTTATATAAGTATCACAGAGATAATATTTTTTATGAGATTTAAACATCAAATCATTAGCAGTTAAAGGCTTATCTGGCTTAAAAAGCAATCCATCATTTCTACATGTTTTATTTAAAAGCGGCCAGTTTATATTCTCTTTTTTATCACCAGGACAAATAGGACCCGCATTTAAATTTTGATAAAGACATTTAAATTTCGGGTGTTTCTCTCCAAAAGGGCGAAATTTAACCCCCTCCATAGATCGGGATCGAAATACATCTGGATGAGATATTAAACCTACCGCATGGAGTAGAATATTATACTGCGTGGAGTGCACATATCTATAAGTTAAGGGCCATCTATGATTATAATCTCCCGAACAACGTGTCATTGTGATATTTGGATGTTTAATGCTATATAATGTAATACCAGGAGTCTGCATGCAATAAAATATATCAATATCCTGTTTCTTCGCAGCGATAGCCATACTATTTAACCATTGTCCGATGGAATCAACATTTTCTCTCAAATAAGGGATACTATTTATTTGATTGTTCATCCAATCTTGCTCATAGACAAATATTCCACTTTTTTTAGCATGTTCCATTAACCAGATCCAAAAATCCTTTTTCAATGGACACGCATGATTCTTATGGGTTATGAATTCATAATTTTCTAAATAAGGAGAACGTGAATCCCAGCGTCTGTTATGAGCAGTAATCGGTTTTTGAAATTTTTGGTTATAGAAAGTTTCCAAACTAGTCGTAAATTTTTCTGGGTCTGTTTCCCAACGTATGGTATTACCATATAATCCGCCTCCCAATAATCTTACAATAGGGCGAAAGATTGTAGTGAATATTTTATTGGTATGTTTTAAATACCACCAACTATCAAAATTATAATAGCAAATCGGAATATCATGTTTCTCAAAATATTCTCTTATTGCTACCATAGTATCTTCATAATTTAATCCTCTCTCCGTTTTATAATAATAAAAGGCACCATTATCGGTCCAAAATCCAAGATATGAACACACTATATCAGAATAGAGATCCTTTCTCTTAGCATCATGATATTTTAGTAAAATATCTCCAAGTGTCTCCATTGATTTGTTAATACCCTTTCCAAAATAAACGATGAATTTTTGAGTAAATCCTTTTGGTAGAGAAGTAACTTTTCCTTGTATACCACAATTAATCCGTCCATCCTTATCTTTTGTAATAGCCGTATTTAAAAATCCATCCAACGGAGAAATTATAAAACAGTTCAAATCATTATCATAAAATAAAACTGGAGAGGTAGTTGCTTTAAGATTTCTAGATGGAGGACAAAATATCTCTTCTCTAAACGTAAAAACTTTTCTATTAGGACTTTTATTAATAAACGAAGGAAAGGCAGTAATTAAATCGTGAAATTTCCCTGTATCTGTCTCATTAAGACCATGTGGAAACGTTAATTTAAAAATTACATAATTTTGGTTTTTATATTGTTTTATTGTAGCTTTAAAGCTTTTATTTAGATCAACAATTTCAAATTCCATTTTTGTTTCTTCGAAGTTTCCCAGTATATCTTCAGATTCTTTATTTGATACATTCATTATATCTAATATTCGTATTTTTTTCCCAAGTCTTCTCAGATTCGAATAGATTTTTCCATTTGTATGTAATTTAAATATACCCTCATCAAGAGATTTATTTTCACCAAATGAAATTTTAAAAAGACCATTATTAGGATTTATATAAATTTCGGGAATATTGTTTTGTTTTGGTATTTGCTTTTCTTTTCCAACAAAATCACTAGATTTATAGACATAACTGGTATTAAAGAAAGGAGATACGAATCTTTTAAAAATCCAGGGCAAGGTTAAATATATGAAAATGAATAATAAAGCGAATGAAAGTATTGACCAAAAAATAATTTCTAAGATTAGATTCATAGTTTAAATTTTCTTTTTTGATAATTATTAATATAATGTAAGGAGATTATGCAAAAAAGAATTTATTATTAATTCGTTAATTAAGTATTTTTAAAGAAACTTCTATTAGATTAATAGAAGGATTATTAGGAGATATTTCTTAGAGTTATTCATTGAGTCAATTTTATTAAATCATCATAATCTCGTTTCTTTTTTAAATTATAAATTTCAAATATGAAAAAAAGAGAAGAGAAATTGAAAAAAAGGAAATTGTGTTATTTAAGTCTTTCTTTGAACACATCGTAATCTTTTTGGGTATAAAGACAGAAAATAACCTCCTCAATTCCAGTTTCGCTTTTTAAATAAGTTTTTGTGGTAGAAATCATTATATCCGCACATTTATCAATTGGATAGCCAAAAATACCCGTAGAAATAGCAGGAAAAGCGATTGTTTTAAGATTGTGCTCATCCATTAAATTTAAACTATTGAAGGTGGCATTTTTTAATTTGGTTTCTTCATTACCTTCTCCTTGCCTTGGTCCAACAGCGTGAATTACATGTCTTGCCTTTAGATTGCCACCAGTAGTAATTACTGCCCCTCCTACGGATATAGGTGTCTTATTGTCTGCTTCCTTTTGTATCTCTGCCCCTCCTTTACTCCTAATAGCACCTGCCACACCACCACCCATTATCAATTGTGCATTTGCTGCATTCACAATTGCATCTACATTGAGTTCGGTTATATCTCCTTTAACTAATCTGATTTTTGATTTATTGATTTTTAATTCATCCATTTTTAATCTGGATATTAAAATTTAGGCCTAATATAAAAATCTTACATTTATAATCTGAATTACCATAAAAAAACTAATTTTTTTTAAAATATAAGAGATTAATAAATAAGAGGTAAAAACAAATCTATTGTTCTTCTTTAGCCTCTTTAAAAATCTCGTCTAATTTTTGACGGTCTTCATCACTCATTTTACTCATTGCTTCCATATTTTGCCGCATTAAATCCATCATAACATTTCTGGAGATAATTTGATTTAATACTGGTAAAGCAATCCTGATCCTGGTGAGTTCATAATTCATTTGCTTCGCTGTATCTCTCATTTCTTTTAATTCTTCTTTTGTCATACCCTCTTGACCTACTCCCGGACAATCTACATCTACAATACTAAAATGCATACCATCATAATCTAAAGGATATGTTCTACAGCTTAAAGGGCGATTTTCATATACAAGACATTTTTCTTGTTCTTTATTATAAAGTGGACATTTTTCATTCAGTAGGTCTTCTAAAGGTGTTTGTTTGAGAGCTTCTTCTGGAGTTTTTTCAGTATTCTCTTCTTTTTCACGGAGCAATGGTTTTAAGATTAAATCAACCGTTCCATTAGGTCGCGTATATACTTCTAAATAAGGTAAAAAATTTGCAAGTACACCATTACGAGCCCAGAGCTCGAGATCCCATAATGTGATTGGGATTGGTCCTCTTTCTTTACAACAAGCATCGCAACGAGTACATTTAAAGGTGAATTTAGACTTTCTCTCATCTTTTTCTTCTTGATCTTTTTCTTTAGATTCTTCTTTTGTGTCAGAATTTTGATTTTCATTTTCTTCTTTTGACATTATGATTTCTCCTTTTCTTTTGTGTTAATTATAATTAAATTAATAATTCTCATTACAAATAATTAATTTTTTTAAAAAAATTTTATTCTTGGAATTATTGTTAGGTTCTATATCAGATAGCTTTCTAAGAGAAGATATTTCTTGTTTAATTTGAGTCTTTCAGAGAAAAAGTTTTTTCTCTTTTAATAGTTTTCCTAAGAAAATAAGTGTGGGTTCAATATTGTCTTTTTTCTTAATACCTGTTAAAACCACTTTTCCGGTACTAAAAACTAAAAAAACTCCTTTATATGGCTTTATATTCCGAAAAATAATTCCGGAAAAAATTTCGGGTTCATATAATGCATTTCTTAGCCTTATTGTTGCCAGATTCAAATCTATTCTTTTATAGTAATTTGCAGTAATAACTATATTGACTATTTCTGTTGTGAGTAAATCGACGTTAATTTTGTAATCAGTATTATGAGTTATGTCAAGAATCAGTTTTTCCATTACAGTATGAATATGAATAAATTTAAGAAGCCCCGTAAGAACTACTCTTCCAGTTTTGAAAAGAATAATAAGGGATTTAGGTTCTGAATATCGTATGAATAAACCAGGAAAGGTTTTCGCATTATATTGAACATTTTCGATTTTTTTAGAGATTTGATCCAAATTTATTTTTTGTTCTAAATATGATTTTACTACAATGTTTTGAATTGTATAGGTCAATTCATTGGTATCTTTATCGGAAAGCATTTCCATAGCAGATTCGGAAAGAACTAAAAGAATAAAGTTTCGCTTTATTAAGTATTTATGATATCATCTTATTTAACTCTATAAGATAAGATACAAATTTTTTTAGGAATGGAATATTTCAAATATTACTTATTTATATGTTAAAATCTGATGTTTGATAAAAAATCTCTAATTAAAAAGACTCTTTTTTGGATTTTGTTTACTATAAATTTATTTATAGCTTATTTTATTGGATATCTTGGATCGATTTTTTTTCCGGAACTTTCTTATTTATATATATTGATTTTATTGCCCTTAATTGTGAATATATTTTTATTAAAATCATATAAATTCAGACAGGAAGTCATCTTTAGAAAAGAGATTATAATTTTAGTTTATTTTACCCTTAATTTACTTTTTGGGTTTATTATTGGAGTATATCAACCATTTATGGAATCAAATAGTAGAATTTTTTTTCCAATTATTATGCTTCCCATGCTCGCTATATTAAATTATGTAATTTTAAATCGAATTCAATTCTACTCATCTAATTTTAGTTTAGATGATGCCCCCTCGAAAGATTCTTTATCTGAAGAAATAAAAGGAGATAAACCTATTATCGAATATGAAGATAAAAAATATAGCTTTTCCATTAAATCATTGCTAATCTTAGCGATAGGCGCGCCTGTCTCTGCATATCTTATTTATTTATTTTTTGATTTAGAAATAAATTATTGGCTTCATGAAATTGTTGTGAAACAAACAGTATATTTTTTGAATCTCCTCTTTAATATGGGTGTAGAAGCTCAATATAATTCAGGAGGAGTATATCATTGGAGCTTCGTTAATATTGGCAGTTTATCTCCCATAAATTTTCAGACTTTTTGTACAGGAGTCCAAGCTATATGTGTATTTGCCGGAGTCATCATTCTCACGCCCCACAGTAAAGATAAGAATACAAACAGAGACATTCTATGGAGAAAAACAAAATCTCTAGTGATCTCCTCTGTTATTTTTTATGTTGTAAACATCCTCAGAATGATCATTCAGATTTATTTATATTATATCGGATATCCATGGGATTCTATTCATTATTCAATTAGTGCCGCAAGCTCCTTCATTGCCGCTATAATTGTTCTTTTGATGCATAAATGGATCCCAGAATTCATTATAAGCATTATTTATTCGTTTACACTCATAAAAAAAAAAATAACGAAGATTCCAAAAGGACATTAAAATTTACATGCGTTAAAGGTTTAAAAAAAATTTTATACCAAACAATAGCATATATACTGATAATGAACACTAATCAAGAAGACAAAAAAAATTCAAATGATCTCTTAGAATTAAGTAGAGTTTATTATGATAATAAAGAATTTGAAAAGTCTCTTACATATCTTTTAGAATTTTTCAAAAAAGAAAAGTTTGAAATCTCTCGAATAAATATGGAATTTATCCTAGATCTTATGCTAAAGTCAATCAAAATTGATAAAAATAATGAAATAATTAAGATCTCAAAAATATTAATTGAGAATAAAGATAAAATAGGAGAGTGGTTGCCCGCAATAGAAACTTCTTTAGGAATAGCTTATAGAAACCTTGAAAAATATCAAAAAGCTATAGAGATTTTCGAAAATCTCACAAAAAAAAGTCCAAATAATCCTAATATATTTTATTTATTAGGCTCTTGTTATGAGGCGATTGGAGAACTAGAGAAAGCATTAAAAAAATATAATGTTGCATTAGAAATTGATCCTAGTTATATCGACGCCTTGCATTGTTCCAGAGCAATTTATCAAGAACTTGAAAATTACACAGAGCTTGAAAGAATCTGTAATAAAATCTTACAATTTTCCCATGAAGATCTTAAAGCTCTTAATTCACTAGCAATTATCGCTATCCACAAGGAAAAATATGAGCGTGCTATCCGGATATTGAATAATGTGATTGATAAAGATAATAAATTTTTAGATGCTTGGTATAATCTTGGAATCGCGTATAAAGAATCTGGAAAATATATTTATGCTATCGAAGCATTTAATATCATCATCGATATCGACCCGAATTATATTGAAGCATGGAAATTTCTGGCAAACACCTACTTTTTAAATGAGGAATATCAAAAATCCCTTGATATATATAAAATTCTAATTGAGAAGGATAAAGAAAGATTCGAATATTTATTTGGAGTCGGATTGAATCATTTTTATTTGTCAGATTTTAAAGATGCGAGAAAATATATAGAAAAAGCGATAAAGAGAAATCCTGAATCAGAAAAAGCTAAATTTTTTAAAGACAAGTTAGACGAGCTATTAGAAGAATAATAGTTTGCGAAAGAAATATTTTAAATTCTAAAACGAATTGCTTAAATTATGTTGGAGTTTGATAAAGAACAAAAAATAATAGAAATTGCTGATGTGAAAATCGGAGGACAACCGGGAGTCAATCCAGTTGTAGCGATTGGATCCGTATTCTACTCAAAACACCCCGCCTTAAAGGATGAAAAAACAGGAAAATTTGATAAGAAAATTGTAGAACAAGAATTAAATAATTTTATAAAAATTACAGAAGAAAATAATATTCAAGCGATAATTGATGTAGTGGGAGCATATCCAGATGCATTAATAAAAGAATGTGAATTTGTAGCCGATTTAGTAGATGTTCCTTTTTTGGTTGATGGTTTAAATGATGATATAAGAATCCCTGCTATAGAAGGGCTCAAAGAAATTGGATTATTGGATAAGGCTATCTTAAATAGTATTGATGAAAATACAACTGAAGAAAATATTTACAAAATTAGCGATATTGGAGTTAAAAATGCTGTATTACTGACTTTTGGAATCAGAGCTATTTATCCTAAAAATAAAATTAAACTTTTGAGAGAGCAATTAATTCCAAAAGCCGAAAAAGCGGGCATTGAGAATTATATTGTAGATACAGCAGTTTTAGATCTTCCATCTGTATCTATTAATTTTGAGACATGTAAGTTGGTTAAACAAGAATTAGGTCTTCCAACAGGGTATGCTCCTTCTAATGCGATTTATGGGTGGGAGTTCATAAAACGATTTGGTGATAAAGCAAGATGCGGAGCTATTTCATCGATTATGATAAATGCTATAGATGCTGGTGCAGATTTCATTCTGATTGGACCAATTAAATTTGCTTCTTGCGTAGTTCCTTCAATGGCACTAATTTCAGGTATGCGATCATATTATAGAAAAAGAGTTCTCAGAAAGAAAATTTCAGACTTCACTCCATTGAAAAAGATTTTTTAAGCAATATAAGTGGTCAATAGATCTGTAATTCTTTTGGTAAACTTAGGCAATAATGAATTTATCTTATCTTTCTTCTCTCTTTTATCGATTAAAAACAAAACGAAAGTATCATTATCAACAATATTCAATTTTTTGATAAATATAATAGAATCTGCAAATTCAAAGCTCGCCTCATCTTTCTTCAAAGCTTTGAATTTATAAAATATTTTGAATAGCATAGTAAATTGTGGGGCAGTTATTTCGAACACATCTTGAATGATTTCAGGTGGTCTCTGATGATTGAGAAAGTTAGCTGCTTTTTTCGAATAGTGATCTGCTAAAACTAGTCCCTCATTACTTAATAATAGCATAATATATGATTTTGTAGCTTTTAGGAATTTTTTCAAATTGAGATCAATTATTTCTCGATTGGGACTCAGTTTAGAGATCCCCGCACTAAAGGCTCGTAAAATGGATTCAATCTGAAATATACTTGTTATGTAGAATTCAAATTTATCTCCGATGATTTTTTTAAGTTCTGATTGGAGAAGTTTTATATTTTGATGAATTTTTTTTGATTTGAGAATATCCGGATCTCCTTTGGAAAATATAAATATAATAGGGGTATGTTGCTCTAATTTTGTTTGAAGGATCTCATAAATATTCTTGAAATAGGTTAAACTTTCCTCGAATCTCTCTTCATTTTTCACATCAATGAAATAAAAAATTAAATCAGATTCATAAATATAAATCTGGGATTTTGTTAGATAACTCTCTCGAAAATGAGTTTGACCACCAAGATCCCAAAGAAACAGAGTGGCTCCTAATGCCTGTATAGATTGAACTTTTGCCCCCATTGTAGGATTCAACCCCATTAATTTTGAGAATTTTCGATCCACTGTAAAAATAAATGAAGTCTTTCCAGAGTCGTCAAGACCAGCAAGTATGATCTTCATCTTTCTTTGACTGGTTGCAGGGGTATAAGGTTGATTTTCTATTTTGATTAAATCTTTTAAAAGATCTTTAAAATCTTTTTCTAATTCTTCTTGAGGAATAAACTCATTTATTAGTCTTTCATCTATAATTTTAAAGTACTCAGCTATTAGATTTTTAATTCTGTTATGATTATTGTATAAAAAATTTCTTCTATTTTCCTTAATCAGCAAAGAAAAAGCCGTTTCAATTGGATATTCTCTTTTTTTTATATTTAGATAATGAAAATATGTTAAAGAGGTTAAATAAAAATCAGGATAGGGCACGATTGCAAAGTATTCAATATTTCTATCATTTATCGCTTTTTTTGAGATCATTTCATCACTTAATAATAGACTCAAATTCTTAATAGCGATCTGCATGTAATTTTGATATGATAATCTCAATATTCCTTCTTTTATTGGTATTTTATTATCCACTCGCTCATCAGGTACGGCATTTGGCCACATATATTTTGGCTGTGGACCAATATCATCATGAATACAAAAAACCAAACCTTTGATTATTGAGGATTTAAACAGATTTTCCATTTTAAGTTCTGTGAATTAATTTAATATTTAATATTTAATATTCTATGTAAAAATCTTATTTAATAAGTTTATTTTAAAAATTAATATCATTATCGATTAAATCGTTTCAAATAGAAAAATAGTTTTCTTGAAAAACTAAAAATTATAACTCAATAAAGATTTTTTTAAATTGAATAAAAGAATGGTTAAAGAATTAAGAGAATTAGCAGATTCAATTAGGAATAATAAAAATATAATTCAAAAAAAGGAAATTAATCCTATCGTCCAATATATAGACTCTAATAGCTATAAAAGCGAACGGATTTTTTCTGATATCGGTGAAGACTCTGCTGCTATCCGAGATGGAGAGACATATACTCTTATAACAACCGATCGTATTATTACCTCCTTTATTGAGAATTATCCTTTTGGAGCAGGATTTAGTAGTATCTTAGTTAGTGTTGACGATATATACGCATGTGGAGGGACACCACTCGGAGCAAGCATTATTCTCTCTTATAAAAAGGAAAAAATAGGAAAACAAATACTTCAAGGAATATGTGAGGGATCAAATAAATTTAAAGTTCCAATTATAAGAGGACATACAAACACAAATGGTGTATGCTACGAATTAAGTTCAACAATGATTGGTGAAATTGAGAAAGAGAATTACATCTCAGCTGGGGGGGCTCGCGTTGGAGACTATATAATATTAGCAACCGATTTTGATGGAAAAATTGGGAAAGCCAGTAAATTTTTCTTTGATACAACAACATTTAAAACTTCAGAAGAAGTTTTAAGAAAAAGAAAGTCAATGAATACTATTGCTGAAAAACATCTCGCAAATGCCTCTAAAGATATTTCTAATGGTGGGATTTTTGGGACTATATTGCAGTTAATAAATTATTCTAATGTCGGAGCAGATATTGATATTAATAAGATTGAAATCCCTCCTATTCTTAAGGAAGCCAATTATGATTTAATAATGTATTCTAATATGTATTTGACCACTTCATATGTTCTAACAGCTCAGAGGGAAAATTGTGAAAGTATGGTCGAAATTTTTAAGGAATTTGGTTTACAAGCAAATGTTATTGGAAAAATTATTAAAGAAAAAAATCTTTTGAGATTAAATAATGGAAAGAAGAATTCTTTTATTGATGTAATTAAATTCTAGAATAAGGATGATATTATTATGATGTTTAAAAAGAAGAATTTTGATAAATCTTCAATAAAGGGTTTAATATTTATTAGTTTGATTTTTACAATCTCATTTTTAGGATTAATTTATCCTTATTTCCATGCTCAAAATTTAGAGAAAAAGGAATCTAATATTAATATCTCCCAAGTGATTCCAAACAAAAATGTAAGTGTTCAATTTCCAAGACTTATTTGGATTGAGGCTCAAATTCAAATTAGTATCACATCGAATGAGAGTGGTCAAATAAATATCGCGATTAATGATAATTATGCTAATGTATATTTTAATAATATTAATAAAACCAAAACACTTTCAGGAAATAATCAAACAGACACGTTTTTATTAAAAACTCAACCAAAAATTTCAACATTTCCTGGTCTTTATCAATTTAATGTAAGTATCAACGGATTATTTGAATATTCACAATCTTATGAATCAATACTTGGACTAGGATATATTTTGATGTTTATATTGATTACCGCATTTGGTATTCCTTTTGTATATATCATCTATAAAAATATTAAAAAGAAGGATACATCATATGTTACCCCAACAGAAACCGTCTCATATGAAAGTGCTGAAGGAGTACCTGCTGGGAAGATTAAATGCCCTAAATGCGGTTCACATATCCCAGAAGGATTATCGTTCTGTCCTGAATGTGGAGAAAGAATACCTGAATTCTTAAGATTTAACCCCTCATCTTAGCCATAATAATTGAAAAAAGGTATGAGAAAATTTATTAAAAATAAAAGCTAAAAAAGAGACATAATATGATTGATTTAGAGGTGCGGATTCCAGATACGCCGGGCAGTCTAATAGAATTAATTAAACCCATCTCAAATAATGGAGGAAATATCTTTGGAATTCTCCATCATCACGATAAAAAATTAAATAATATGATTCCTGTAAATATAACATTTGAACTCAATGAAAAATTAAAGGAGACCAGTCTTGAAAATATTAAGAAAGATTTACGGGAAAAAAATATACGTATTGACAAAATTGCGCTAGGAATAGAGAAACGGCATATAACAATAATAATGACTGGTCATGTTTTTGATACAGATGTTGTTGACACCATTACAAGATTAGCAAAAAAAGGAATAAAAGTGAAAGAGTTACAAGCCAAATTTACAGAAATTAGCGAAAAAAGTAACGTTAAATTTAAATTGGACTTTCCAGAATCAATAAGTAAAGAAGAGTTAATCAGAGAATTAAATATTATTTGTAAAGAGAAAGACTTAATCCTCATTCATTCATAATTTTACCTTACTATCTAATTTAATTTTAGGATTAAAGAAAATGAAATTAAACTGCTGCTTAATAGGGAAAGGAAATGTCGGGACATGTTTATTGGAATTAATTGAAGAAAAAAAGCCCACATTGAAAAATATGGGCATAGATTTAGTAGTTATTGCTATATTCGAATTTGATGGTGCGCTTATCAATCATAACGGATTAAATATTTCAAAAATAATTGAAATAGGAGACAACTTCAGAAATTTAGAAGAATGGAATGAAAATCTGAGCGCACTTGATTCTATTCCTAATTTAAATCTTGATATTTGTATTGAAACTACTCCAACTAACCCAAAAACGGGGGAGCCAGCTATTAGTCATATATTAAAAGCAATTGAAAATCACATTGATGTAGTGGCCTCAAATAAAGGTCCTTTTTATCTTCATTATAGGAAAATAGATAATCTGGCGCGCCAAAATAATTGTTTTGTTAAATATGAAGCTACTGTTGCATCTTGTGTACCAGCAATTTCAATTAAAGAAAGTTTATTGGCTAATGAAATAATCAGTATAAAAGCTATTCTTAATGGTACTTCGAATTATATTTTAAGTAGAATGTCCTCTGAAGGGGTTGATTTTTCGTTAGCATTAAAAGAAGCTCAAGAGTTGGGTTATGCTGAATCAGATCCAAGCCTTGATATTGAAGGATATGACGCCGCAGGGAAAATTGTAATTTTATCTAATGCATTACTTGATTGGAATATGAATATAAATGATGTGGAAATAAATGGTATCTCTAAAATAACTCCACAAGCGATCGAATTAGCGAAATCCGATGGCTTTGTTATTAAGCATTTAGCTATAGCAAAAAATAATAAACTGATTGTTAAGCCAAGAATGATTGACAAAGATTCTCCCCTCAACATTGGAGGAACTCTAAACGTAATTGAATTTAAGACAAAGCATGCGGGACCAATTATATTAATGGGGAGAGGAGCTGGTGGATATGAAGCTGCTTCAGCGATATTAAATGACATAATAAGTATCCATAAAATCAGATCTCGCAGGTAAATTATAGATATTAAAACAATATTAGAAAATTTAAAAATTCAAATAATAAATGCATAAATTATGTCTTTCGATAAAATCAAAGGAGTGGTTTCAGTAATCTGTGGGAGTGAGATTGATAAAGACACAGAAGAAAAAGCAATTAAAATAGGGAGGCTCTTGGCTCAAAACAATTATGCTGTGGCTTGTGGAGGTCTTTTTGGAGCGATGGAGGCAGTGTGTAAGGGAGTAAAACAAGAAAAGGGTTTAACAATTGGAATAATTCCTTACAAAGAAAAAAGTGCTGCTAATGATTATGTTGATATTGCTATTCCTGTCCCATTTTCACAAGGAAGAAATCTTATAGTTGTTTTAAGTGGTGACGTCGTAATTGCTATTGGAGGAAAAGCAGGTACACTCTCTGAAATGTGTTTTGCGTGGATTTACAAAAAGCCAATAATTGCACTTTCGAGTGTTCCAGGATGGTCCGCTAAAATGGCTAATAAAAAAATTGATGACAGACGTTCCGATCAGATCTATGGAGCTGAAACTCCAGAAGAGGTAATTTCCATATTAAATAAAGTTTTTCAAGAAAGAAAAAATGATGATTTGAGTTTTACTGATACTTTTTAATCTATAAATCTAATAATATATAATTATTACTAATTTTATTAAAAAAAAACTAAATGACAGAAAAATTAAATATTTTTAAAAAAGTCAGAGATTTTTTTAAATTAGAGGAACTTTGGTTAAAAAAGTATTTGAGTCTGATTTTAGTTTCTATTATTCTAGGAACTGTTAGCGGATTTCTAATGGTTGGCTTTTTTTATTTATTAATGATTTTTGAGTTTGGTTTTTCCTTTTTTCCTTATTTTATAACCCCTATGATGGCGGGAGGATTAACAGGTATTATCGTTAAAGTTTTTAGTTTAGATCGTGTGATGGGAACAGGCGCCGCAGAATTTGTTGAAGATGTGCACATATTGCATGAAACGAATCCTCAAGTTCCAACAAAATCATTTGAAAGATTAAAAAATTTGATAGGAAAAACACTTGCCACATCATGGACTTTTGGTTCGGGTGTAATTTGCGGATTAGAGGGACCTGGGTTATTGATAGGTGGGAATTTGGGCTATTTATTTTATAAATCAGAAAGATTCTCATTAGATATGGATGTAGCAATATTCACAGGAGCGAGTGCTTGTACTGGGGTTATTTTAAGGTCTCCCATCGGGGGGTCACTTTTTTGTGCTGAATTACCTTACAATAATCATATCAAGTATCGATCCTTAATTCCCTCAATTCTTGCAGCCACAATAGCCTATTTTATTTATGCTGCATTTTTCGGTTTAGATCCGTTTCTCCAACTCCATGAAATTCTTAATGTGGAAAATGTAAATTACATTTATTTTGTTTTTCTATCAATAATATTCGGGATTTTTTCAGGATTATTTTTATTTGTTTTTATGGGGCTTTTAAGAGGATTTACAAATAAACTTTCTAAATTTTTCACAGATAAAAATAACATATGGATTTTGCCATTTCTCGGAACAATTTTATATTCATTATTTCTATTTCTATTACTTCCTTATTTAGGGGAAAACTTTGAAAATCTTATTATTGGCCCAGATTCTAATTATTTAACGCTATTTACAAATCTTATAAGTACTTCTATTCCTTGGTATATTCTACTTCTTTTCATATTTTTATTCTTAATTGGCCTTTTCTTATCTATTGGAACCTTGAATAGTGCCGGAATTATCCTACCACTTATGCTTTTAGGAACATTATTGGGGGGCTTTTTCGGGGACATTTTTTATCAAGAATATCTTGAACTGTTTGTTATTCTTGGTATCGCTTCAGTACTAGGGGCAGCAACAAATAATCCGATTTCAGCGATTGTAATTGTGATCGAAATGAGTTGGTTGCCAATCTTATTCATACCAGTAGCAATTTCCACGATCTTAGCATACATATTCAGTGGTCCAAGTTCTCTTATACCCGAACAAAAGTATATCTATAAGAAGGAATCAATTGTGTTATAGCATTAATATTAGTTCTAAAACAAATATCCTTAAATTAAATTAAGTCATAATATGAAATTGATAACTTATAATAGGGAATAAAATGGTTAGGATTGAAGGAGGAAATGGCTCTTGTCAAGATGATGCCATTATAATAACAGATTGTAATAATATTGAAGGAGTTGGGCTAGAATATGCTGAAATAAGAAGAAGGTTTGGACAATATAAACTATTAAAACAATCTCTACTCAAAATTAATGATAGAATGTATGATAAGCTTACTTTAAATATTAATGGTAAAGAAGAAACTGTTTATTTCGATATCACCAATTTTTTCGGTAAATATTGATAATTATAAGTTTGAAGAAAAAAGCATTAAATAAGATTTTTTGGGAAACTTTGATTTGATATTATTACTACTATGTTCCATTCAACAAATTATAATTCTCCTAATGTGAATTTTAAAGAGGCTATATTAAAAGGGCAAGCTCCTGATAAAGGATTGTATATGCTCAATAAGATAAACACATTAGAGCAAGAGCAAATATTTTCTTTTAGAAACTTATCATTACATCAAATAGGAATTATTGTTCTCTCAAATATCATTGGAAAAACTATCCCCAAGAAAGAATTTGAGAAGATTGTTAAAAAAGCATTAAATTTTGATGCCCCAGTTAAATCAATAACCAAGAACGATTTCATATGTTATTTAGACAAAGGACCAACATGTAGTTTTAAAGATTTTGGTGCAAGAACATTAGCAAGAATGTTGCAATATTTTTTGGAAAAGGAGAATAAAAATATAATTATATTAACAGCAACTTCAGGTGATACGGGGGGAGCTGTTGCTCAAGCATTTTATGAAATGAATAGGATCAAAGTAGTTGTTTTATTTCCGAAAAATGAAATTAGTAAGCTTCAAAGAAAACAAATGACCACTTTGGGAAAAAATATCACAGCTATAGGGATAAAAGGAAAATTTGATGATTGTCAAAGATATGTAAAAAAAGCTTTTGCTGATGGAGAATTAAGTCATCTAAGACTTTCTTCCGCGAATTCTATTAATTTTGGTCGATTGCTGCCACAAACCTTATACTATTTCTGGGGTTATTCCAGAATTGTAGAGAAAAAAGGAGAAAAAGTGATATTTTCTGTTCCATCTGGAAATTTCGGTAATTTAATGGGAGGATTAATCGCTTATAACATGGGTCTTCCCGTGAAACGGTTTATTGCTGCAGTAAATGAGAATGATGAATTTCCAAAATTTTTAACCACCGGAACGTATGAAAAGGTCGAACCATCCAAAAATTGCATTTCTAATGCTATGAATGTTGGGCACCCCTCAAATCTTGCACGATTGATTGATCTTTTTGATGGACAGATTGATGAGACCGGCACTATTCATAAAAAACCTAATATGGAACAGATGAGAAAAACAATAGTCTCGTATTCTATTTCAGATCAAGAAACAAAAGAAACAATTAAAAATTTCTATAATAAATATCAAGGGATTTTAGAACCTCATGGAGCTGTTGGGTGGAGTGCACTTCTATATTACAGAAAAGAACATCCTGATGAAACAGAGTTTAAATCAATCACGTTTGAAACCGCAGATCCTGCGAAATTCCCTGATGAGATTATCGAATTGATTAATATTACTCCCGAAATCCCGGGTTCATTAAAGAAAATTCAAAATCGTGAAGAAATCCCAAACCCAGTAGAAATTGCAAACTATAACGAGTTTAAGACCTTTTTACTCAAAAATTTTTAGAATAAATTATTTCTTCTTTTCCTCTTTCAAATTTAAGGTAAAATCTAGAGTTTGCAAATGTATTATAGCATGAATCTTTATTACCCTAAATCCTCTTAGATTATTTAGTATCTAAATCAGGAATGGGGTGGAAAATTTTGTTAAAATACATGCAACAAGAAGATCAAAAAATAGAAAAAGTGCTTTTCACCGGTTTAGATAATGCGGGAAAGACTTCTATTATATCTGTACTTAAACGAGAATTTGCTCAAATAGAGTCATTAACGCCTACCCTAGGCAGCCAAAAGCGGATATTTTATTTCTTAGGCAGAGCAATTGCAGAATTTGATCTTGGAGGGCAGGAAAAGTATCGTATCTCTTACTTAAAGCGACCCAATGACTATTTTGCGAACACCACCATGACTATTTATGTTATAGATATTCAAGAAAAAAAGAGATTTAATGAATCAATAGATTATTTAGAAAAAGTGGTCCAAACATTTGATAAATTAGAAATTGTCCCATTTATACATGTTTTTTTCCATAAAGCTGATCCAAAACTCTCAAAGGATCAGGATAATGAATTTGCTTCTCAAATTAAAGATCTAAAAGAGAATATAGAGAAGAATTTAGATTATAAAAAAATCGATTTCCATACCACCTCGATTTATAATATATCATCAATTCTTCATGCGATGTCAGAGATCTTTTTATCACTCGTACCCAAAACAACCTTACTGGATAAAATACTCGAAAAATTTGCTAAAAAAACAAATTCAGAAGGAGTATTATTAGTAGATAATAACTCACTTTTCGTTGGATCATATTTTGCAAATACCAATACAAAAGATTTCATTATGGATTCTATTCCGAATTTTTTAAGTCTTAGTGATAGTTTTGAAAAAACTGATCAGACTTCTTTTGATAATTCCAATATTCTTGTTAAGCCAATAGTTATCAAAAAATATCAAAAAAATTTCATTCTCGCTAAAATTTTGGTAAAAGAAAACGAACCTCCGTATTATCTTTTAATGGTTAAAAAAAATTCTAAATATAATAGCAGAAGTATCCAATCTCTCTCAATTTTACTCGGAGATCTTTTATATTGATTTAAAGACTAACAATTTTAAATGAAAAACAATAATTTAAGCGTCTAAGTTTGTACCTTTAAATAATATTAAGATGACGGTTTTTTTCTCTTATAATGCTTTGTCAATATTATGAGAAAAGAATTTAGTTCATTCTATATTTATTTTCAGGGATCTAATTAGTTATTTCAAATATTTTTTTGATAATTTTGTGTTTAGTAAAATGAATAGAGAAAAATTTATTAATATCATTTGGGACAAAATTAATAAATTAGTATTGTTGTTTTTATTTTAATAAGAATAATTTTTTAGGTTTAAGAACAGTAAGGTGAAATTCATTCTTGGAATATTTAAAAGAAGAAGATCCCGAAGCATCTAAAATTCTATTTACCGGTCTTGATGGAGCAGGAAAGACTTCTATCATAATGGTACTTAAGAGAGAGTTTTCAAAAATCGCCATTCTATCTCCAACGAGAGGCGCGCAAAGGCGAGTTTTTCAATTCTTAGATAAAAACATAAGTGAATGGGATTTAGGCGGCCAGAAGTCGTATCGTATTGCATATTTAAAGAATCCTTCAAAATATTTTGACAATACAGAGATAGCAATATATGTGATTGATATACAAGACAAGAAAAGAATCCCCGAAGCGATTGATTATCTTAAAGATGTGATCGAACAATTTAAAGAATTAGAGATTCGCCCTCCAATATATATCTTCTTTCACAAATTCGATCCCGTCTTAGAGCGCAGTGCGTATAATGAATATTCAAACCTCACTCTCAATTTAAAACAGGATATAAAGAAGCAATCAGAATATAAACGGTTATATTTCTATAATACAACAATCTATGATATATCCTCGATTATACGAGCGATGTCTGAGATTCTTTTGACATTATATCCAAAATCTGAGTTGATTAATAAAACTATAAAAGAGTTTTCGGAAAAATTAGGTGCAGAGGGCGTAGTCATTATAGATGATAATAGTCTTCAGATTGGTTCGTACTTTAAAAATGATGAAATTAAAACTATTTTAGACTCTTCTACTCCATATTTCCTCACTCTTAATGATAGTTTCAAGGTTGCTGAGGATAAAGCAAAAATCATAAAGGATCCGGAGAATAACGTTTTAGTTCAGCGTTATGATAAGTATTTTATTTTTAAGCAAATTTCATTAAAAGAAGGGATACCACCGTATTATTTATTATTGGTGAAAGAAGAGCCAAAGTATAATAAAGAAGATATTGAATCCCTCACGAATCTATTACAAGAAATTTTATACAAATAAGAACCCATAATTCTTAATTTCAAATTATTTAATTATTCTTCTTATGACTTTTTTTCCAGGATAAATTTTGGTTTTGATCTTACCCTAAATTTCTAAAAAGAAAATCTATTTATGTGTTTGAATCAATTTATATTCTATGTCATATACACCCATTAATCAAGGAATTTATCCTCTTTTTGCCATTTATATTATCTTAATACTTGCGAGCAGCTTCTTAGCCATTAAAATGTTGATTAAATGGCGACAAAGAAAATTTGATGAGCCACTCTATCTTTCATATGTGTTCATTTCATTTATCTTCGCTTTAACGTTTCTTGCAATTGGAGCTGCTGAAACTATCATAACGGGGTATTTTAAGGAAATCTATAGAATAACTTTCCCCTTAGCGTATTGTTGTGTAGTAGTTGCAGATATCTTTCTCTATAATTTTGCCATGAACATAACTGAAAAAGGAGAAAAAGCATTAATTCCAATTATCATTATCGGATTAGTTTTAATAGTTCTTTTACTTTTGCCTTGGAATTGGTGGGGTGTTCCTCATGAGGATTATGAAGGAAAGATAAATATTAGAACGTATTCCACCATCAGTTTTGCGATTTATTCAATTGCGATCTATGTGTCAATCGCTTCTATAAGCTGGAAAGTAAAATCACAAGCGAAAGAAAAAGTTACAAAATGGGGATTGACATTTCTATTTTATGCTGTTTTTTCTATGATTATGTTTTTTGTTATGATAACCCTTGATAATATTTTGATTGTCGCATTCGAGCATCCAGGATATTCAATTTTCGTATATTTAGGATGGGTTTTTGCTTTTTTATTTGTGCTATTTTTGTATTTTTCGTTAGTAATGTCGAAATGGATAACCGACAGATTAGATCGTTAACTTAAAAATGCAAAAATCAAATCCATCCAAATTGTCTTTTTTTAGATTAAAAAAAGATTTGTATAAAAGATAAAGAAAATAAATTTCATATCGAAAGTTAACAGAAATTAATTTATATTTGGATTTTTATATAAGTCTTAATGATTTTATTGGTAATTTTTTAAAAAAAAAATTTTAACACTATGATCATCTGTCCAAATTGCGGCTCTACAAATGATGAGAATACTAAAGTTTGCCGGAAGTGCGGAGCGCTCCTTCCAGTTTCCACAAAAGCCCCACGATTACGGGTTCCATTTGGTAAAAAGGAAAAAGAAAGCGAAAAGAAAGAAACAAGTGATAACCAACAATCTAAGTCAAAAACTAAGACCTTTACTCCTGCGGAAACTAAATTTTTTAATTCTAAGGGAACAACAGAAGGAAAAAATGATTTAAACCTTCAAGAGATTCCGATGAGTGGAACCGGAATTGATAATAAAATTGAGAACCAGGATGAAATTCAGCCATCAACTCAAAATAGATGGGATTACCTTGAAGAGATAGAGCCTAGTCCATTTGATGGTTCAATTTTTTCCAAAGACCTTGTTTCCGGAATTTCCACACCTCAACCAAAACCACAACCCCACCCCAAGCCACTCACTCCAGTAAAACCACAGCAAAAACCGTCTAGGAAAAAAGGGCAGCAAGCAGACGAAATCCAAGGTAGAAGAATACAACTTGAAGAAGATATGAGGGAAGTGTTAAGATTCCTCTCTGAGAAGTTACAAATACCTCAAACTGAAGAGATAATCACACAAGATGAAGAGGCTGAAGAAGAGGAAGAAATTCCTCAAAAAGAAATTAAACCTGAGAGTTTAAATGAAATTCTAAAACAATTATTGAACATCGATATTCAAGTTGAAGCCTCAGCATTAATTAATCGAGATGGAACGATTCTTGCTTCAGCTATTTCCGATAGAATTTCGGATGCCTTATTCGCAACAATCGGGCAAAATCTGTCAATGATGGGAGAAGATATTATTGATGGGTTGAGTGCAGGTTCATTGCAATCAATTTCAGTCAGAGGAACGGAAGGAATATTAGATTTGGCTCCTATAGATTCAGAGAATCCCAATTTAAGTAAAATGTTACTCATTATTTTTTCTAATCCGAGGGTTAAAAGTGGAGTTATTAATATTGCCACAAACTTAGTTAGAAAACAAGTAAAAGAATATCTTGGAATAAAATAAATTTAGAGATATTTTTTAATCCATTTTAAGATATCTAATTGCTGATTTTTATTCACTTTAATCTACCTCGGAATGAGAAAAGATTTAAATATATTGAAAAACAAATAGTATTTTATATATTTGATCATTAATGATGATCGGGATCTTTTATTAACAAAAAAGTGAAGAATTTAGTATGAATGAAAAGAAAGTTAAAAAAAAGAAGAATAAAGCACTTGAAGCGTCTGAAAGTAATTTAACACCGAAGAAAGTTAAAGGATTTGTAGCTATATTGATTTTAGGGGGGATTCTAATTTCCGGAGGGATTATTATGGGAAATTTAATACGAAACCTCATAAATCAAGGACTTTCTGAACATATTGTTATTCCCTCATCTCAAGATTCTAATTTTGATCATTTCATCACAAATAATTATTCGGGTGCTCCTGAAGAATATTATTCATATTATTTATGGAATTTAACTAATCCTGAGGAATACTTAGGTGGGGAAATGCCTATTTACCAAGAAGTTGGACCATTTGTTTTTCGTTCTTATAAAACAAAATATGATATTAAATTTAATAGTGATAATACAGAAGTGACCTATAAAGAATATATCGATTATGTTCAAGTAGAAGGAGAGAATATTTCAGAGGTTGAGATCACAAATATAAATCCCGGACTTCTAGGAGCATTCGAAGTTGCTGGAGGGACTGAAAGGAATTTTCTTGAAATGAATCTGCCCTTTGTGCTTTCTCAAGTAAAACAAGAATTTAAAACTATATTTACAGAAACGATGCAATCAACTCTTTCAAATCCTGATTGGGTTGAACAGACTCAGAGAGATATATTGAAAGATTGTACTCGGAATCTGCAAGGTCTATTACCTGGGAGTGTTGCGGATATGTTTTTCAAATGTATTGAAATGGAACATTTGATGTATTTTCTTCAGGATGGGATGCCAGGGTGGGAGGATGTATTTTATGCTGAATGGGGCAATGATTATTTCCCTCAATTTAATGGAAATTATGATATATTGATCTCAAATATAAGCTTTAATGGAGAAGGGATTATTGAGACTATAAGTGCAGGTGATGTGGAGAATCTTATGGAGAAAGTACTTGAAGATGGTCAAGTGCAAGATGCTATGGATAACATCATAACCAAGCGTGGCGCAGATATGGTCGACGAGTCAGGAAGTATTAATGGCTTGGGGGTAGATATAGATGGTCAATATAATTATACTGATGGTAGTGAAGCAGATTTAAATATAACAGATACAAGAGGAGCGGAAACTTCACGCCTTATTAAAACCTTCAGCGAGTTAGTATTTTGGCCAATATATGCCGAAACCACTATGAATTTACCACTCTATACGGTCAATATTGAAACGGGATTAAACCTTTCTCAATGTGCTGAGTTATGGGATGAAAATCATCCATATTCCCTTACAAAATTAGATTATGAAACAAATAAAACGTGGTTTGAAGCGTTATCTGAGGATCTAAATGGTCCAAATAGATTGTTCCTAAAAAATGAATTTAATCTTAATGATATCCAATTAGAAGCGATTTTAAACTGGATTAATACGAGTATCTCAACTTGGGAGCCGAATGTGATCGAATACACCCTTAATGATTGGAATAGTGGGGTGATCTCAATTCGAACAGCTGAAGAGTGGCTTTTTAGTGCGAGAGATAATGCGATAATAAATTATATGAACTACTATGGAAAAGACACAAACATAGCATCAGTGAATATTTTTGATGATATTGAAGATGAAACTGAAGCCGAATTTGAAGAAGTTAAGAGTTATACTATTAAAACCGGGCAAGATGATATGAATAATGCCAAAACAATAGTTAAATATGATGGAACCGATATAATTGAAATTTGGGATTCTCCGGAAATTA
>Ga0209918_1000241_pt1 | contig 40449 bp, 38 predicted proteins | sample SalPonD_shore_MG_FD_185712 | JGI IMG/M metagenome (GOLD analysis project Ga0209918, IMG submission 185712) | Salt pond soil microbial communities from South San Francisco under conditions of wetland restoration - Salt Pond MetaG... | ecosystem: Environmental > Aquatic > Marine > Intertidal zone... | reverse complement strand
GGGCGTCCTCGACGCGCGCCTTCTTCTCCTTCATCTCGGTCTCGGTGGCCGCGCCGACGTTGATCACCGCGACGCCGCCGGCCAGCTTGGCCAGCCGCTCCTGCAGCTTCTCGCGGTCGTAGTCCGAGGTAGACTTCTCGATGGCCACCTTGATCTCGTTGATGCGGCCCTTGATGTCGCTCTCCTCGCCGGCCCCATCGACGAGCGTGGTCGTGTCCTTGTCGATCACGACCCGCTTGGCCTCGCCGAGATCGCTCACCACCACGTTCTCGAGCTTGAAGCCGAGCTCCTCGCTGATGACCTGGCCGCCCGTCAGCGTGGCGATGTCCTGCAGCATTTGCTTGCGCCGGTCACCGAAGCCGGGCGCCTTGACCGCGCACACCTTCAGGGTCTGGCGCAGCTTGTTGACGACCAGCGTGGCCAGCGCCTCTCCCTCGACGTCCTCGCCGATGATCAGGAGCGGGCGTCCCATCTGGGCCACCTTCTCCAGGATCGGGAGGAGGTCCTTCATCGAGGAGATCTTCTTGTCGTGGATGAGGATCAGAGGCTCCTCGAGCACGGCCTCCATCTTCTCGGAGTCCGTGACGAAGTAGGGGGACAAGTAGCCGCGGTCGAACTGCATGCCCTCGACGGTCTCGAGCGTGGTCTCGAGGCCCTTGGCCTCCTCGACCGTGATCACGCCGTCCTTGCCGACCTTCTCCATCGCGTCGGCGATCAGCTCCCCGATCTCGGGGTCATTGTTGGCCGAGATCGTGGCGACCTGGGCGATCTCCTTCTTGCCCGTCGTCTCGATCGAGACCTCGTGGAGGTTGTCGACGACCTTCTCGACGGCCGCGTCGATGCCGCGCTTGAGCGCCATCGGGTTCACGCCTGCCGTGACGCTCTTGAGGCCCTCGCGGAAGATGGCCTGGGCCAGGACCGTCGCGGTCGTGGTCCCGTCACCGGCGGTGTCGGAGGTCTTGGTCGCCACTTCTTTGACCATCTTGGCCCCGAGGTTCTCGATCGGGTCCTCGAGCTCGACCTCCTTGGCCACCGTCACGCCGTCCTTGGTGATGGTGGGGCTGCCGAACTTCTTCTCGAGCACCACGTTCCGGCCCTTGGGCCCCAGCGTGACCTTCACGGCCCGCGCCAGCTTGTCCACGCCGGCCTTGAGCCGCTGCCGGGCGGTGGTGTCGAATTCCAGATCCTTCGCCATGGTGGTTCACTCCTGTCGAATGTCGCGGTTCACGTGCTTGGGCCGGCCGCGCTGCCCGTCTCCAGACGCGGGGCCGGGTCGTGCCGTCGCCGGGCCTCAGTCCTCGAGGACCGCCAGGACGTCGCTCTCCCGGATGATCAGGAGCTCCTGATCCGCCACGGTGACCTCGGTGCCCGAGTACTTGCCGTAGAGGATGCGGTCGCCGACCTCGAGCTCGACCTCGATGCGCTCCCCCTCGTCCGTGGTCCGGCCGGGTCCCACGGCCACGACCTTGCCCTGCTGCGGCTTCTCCTTGGCCGTGTCGGGAATGTAGAGGCCGCCCCTCATCTCCTCGGTCTCCTCGAGGGGCTCCACCACCACCCGGTCGGCCAGGGGCCGGATCTGCACCTTGGACTTCGTCTTCGATGCCGTTGCCATCTCCCTGGTCCTCCTCAGCTTCGTGCGATTCATGGGTCGACGTGTCGCGCCCCGACGCGATCCCGGTCGCGGTCCGCGTGCCGCTGGCGCTCTCGCCACGGACACGGCGTGCTGTTAGCAGTCTCGCGCGACGGGTGCTAACGCGGCGCTCTGAAAAAACGGGACGACGGGTCCGAGCGGACCTCTGCCCCTCGCCTCCTCACGGTGCACGAGGCATGCCACCTTCATCCGGGGGTTTCCCGCCCCGCGCGGGGCCGCCGGGCTCGCGCGTTCTGCCAGCGTGGCACCGCGCTGTCAGATTGGCGCCCGAGCCGCGCGGCGCGGGGTCGCGCCCGTCGCGTCGGCGGCTGAAACCGGGGCCGCGGCCTCTCCGTACGGTGGAGTGCGGGCCGGCGTGGCCGGCACGCGATTTGACGATGAGACGGGCGACGCGACACAGAATGACCGGGCGCGCGTCGGGGCCGAGAGGTCCCGGCGGCGGCGCGAGGAGGAAAAGATGATCCGTTCGCTGCTGGTGCTGCTGGTGGTGGGGGTCCTGGGACTCGCGGTCCTCGGGATCCTGTTCTCGGTGATGGTGCCGCTGGCGATCCTGGCCATCAAGGTGGCCGTGGTGCTGCTCCTGGGCTACTTCATCCTCCGGCTGGTGCGGCCGGACCTGGCGGAGAAGTACCGCTCCAGGCTCCAGGACGGCTGGGGGAGCTGAGGGAGACGTAGCTCCGGCGTCGTCGCGGGCGCGGGGGCGGGCTCCAGGGCGGACGCCGGCCTCCTCCGCCGCCCTCTTCGAAGCTGTTCGGAGAGGGCGGCGCGCGGCACACACGCCGTCCCGCGCGCCACCCTTCAGCCCGGCACGCCCCCTCCCGACAGGTGCCGGTCCGCGAGCGCGAGCCCGCGCAGCGTGAGGTGGGGCTCGATCCGCTCGACGGTGCGGCAGTGGGGCGCGAGCATGCCGACCAGGCCGCCGGTGGCCACCACGAGGGGGTCCGCCGGGGTCCACTCCTCGAGGATCCTCCTGACGATCCCGTCGATTCCGTCCACGACCGAGAAGAAGATCCCCGAGTTGAGGCACGCTTCGGTCCGGCGTCCGATCACCCGCTCCGGCGGCGCCAGCTCGACCTGCGGAAGGCGCGAGGCCGCGGCGGTCAGCCGTTCGAGCCCCGCCCTCGGCCCGGGCGCGATCACGCCGCCCAGGAAGACGCCCTCGTCGGTGATGCAGTCGTACGTGGTCGCCGTCCCCAGATCGACCACGACCGTATTCCTCCGGTAGAGAACCGATGCCGCCAGGGTGTTCACGATCCGGTCGGCCCCGACGCCGGCGGGGTCGTCCACGTCCAGCCGGATCGGGAGCGGCGTGCGGGCGCTCACCACGTCGAGCTGGACCCCCAGGCTCCGGCAGGCGCGCTTCCACACCCGGTCCATCACGGGGACGACGGACGCCATGATTCCCCGGCGGAGCGGACCGTCGGAGGGGGAGAGCGAGCGGTCCAGGAAGCCCTGGAGGATGAAGGCGTGCTCGTCGGCCGTCCGCCGCGCGTCGGTGGCCAGGCGCCACGCGTGCACCGGCTCGAGGTCGGGCCGCTCGGACCCCTCCCCTCCGGCGTCTCCCGTCGCGCCCGGGCCGGCTGCCGCGCCGCGGGCGGCGGGCTCGTGGAACAGGCCGAGGACCGTCTCGGTGTTCCCGACGTCGATGGCCAGGATCAAGAGCGGGCCTCTTCGGCCCGGACCGTCCCGTCGTGGAGCCGGCGGAGCGCCCCGCGGTCGGGGCGGAAGAGGAGCGCGCCGTCCGGCGCGATCCCGACGCACACGCCGGGGAGGCCCTCCTCCGCCTCGGGAGGCGTCATGTGCACGCGGCGGTCCCGGAGCCAGTCGTAGCGGTCGGCCAGCTGAAGGAGCTTCGCATCCAGCCTGGGGGGCGCCGAAGGGACGTACGCCTCGAGGCCCGCCACCACCGCATCGGCCACCTCCTCGAGCGGGACCTCGCGCCCCACCGCCTTCTCGATCGATGTGGCGCGGGAGCGCAGCCCGCGCGGCGTCCCCTCGCCCAGCGGAGCCACGTTGATCCCGGTGCCCACCACCAGGTGGCGGATGCCGTCCTCGCCCCACGCCGCCTCGCTCAGGATGCCGCCGAACTTCCGGTCGTCGGCGATCAGGTCGTTGGGCCACTTGAGCGCCGGCGCCAGCCCCTCGATCCGACGCTCCAGCTCTGCGGCCATGCCCAGCCCCGCCAGGATCGGGAGGAGCTCGGGGTTCTCGACCCGGCCGGGTCGGAAGATCATGCTGAGGTAGACGCCGCCCTCGGGCGAGTACCACGACCGCCCGCCACGGCCGCGGCCGCCCGACTGCTCTCGCGCGAGCACGATGGTTCCCGCCGGAGCGTCCTCCTCGGCCAGCTCCCGGGCCGCATCGTTGGTGGACCCGAGGGAGCCGTACGGGTGGATGTCCTCCCGGCCCCAGCGGTCCCGCAGCTCCTGGAGCTCGAGGCCGGCCCACGTCCTGGCTTCCCTGGGCGTCACGGTGCCTTCCTGGGCGTCATGCTTCCTCCACGAGCAGCGACAGATCGAGCGCGGGGGCGGAGTGCGTCAGCGCCCCCACCGACACCAGGTCCACCCCGGTCCCGGCGATCTCGCGCACCGACTTCAGCTCCACGCCGCCCGACGCCTCGAGGAGCGGCCGGGGGGGATCGGTGGACGCCGTCCGCTCGACGCAGGCGCGGAGCCGGTCCGGCCCCATGTTGTCCAGCAGGATCCGGTCCGGAGACGCAGCCAGCGCCTCCTCGAGCTCCTCGAAGGAGGTGACCTCGATCTCGACCGGGAGGCCTTCCGAGCTCGCGCGGGGAAGGACCCGCTCCAGGGCCGCGGTCACGCCGCCCGCCGCCCGGATGTGGTTCTCCTTGACGAGCACCATGTCGTACAGCCCCATCCGGTGGTTCACGCCGCCGCCCGCGGCCACGGCCGCCTTCTCCAGGCGCCGCCATCCCGGCGTGGTCTTGCGGGTGTCGGTGATCTGGCATCCGGTCCCCTCCACCGCCGCCACGAAGCGCGCGGTGAGGGTGGCGATCCCGGACAGGCGACCCAGGAAGTTCAGCGCCGTTCGCTCCGCGGTCAGCAGGCCGCGGAGGGGGCCGCGCACGGTGGCCACCACGTCCCCCGCCGCGACCCGGTCCCCGTCCGCCCGCTCCCAGCGCGTCTCCAGGTCCGGGTCCACGGCGCGGAAGACCTCTCCGGTCGGGCGGGCGCCGGCCACGACCCCCGCCTCCCGGGCCACGATCCGGGCCGCTCCGCGGACGCCCTCGGGCACCGCCCACCGGCTCGTCCGGTCCCCGTCCCCCACGTCCTCGGCCAGCGCCGCCGCCACGAGGTGGGCCGCGTCCAGCTCGCCGACTCGCTCCCGGCTCATCCCCTCAGGCCCGGCACGAGCAGGGCGGCCACGAGGTAGCCGCCCCCGACGATCCAGCAGTAGTAGCCGAAGTAGTGGAAGCTCCGGGCCCGGAGCATCCGGAGGAAGATCCGGATGGCGGCCACGCCGGCGACCAGGGCCGTCACGAACCCGATGACCATGGCCGGGATGCCCACCTGGGCCGCCGCCGGCCCGAAGTCCCCCATCTGCAGCACCGCCGCCCCGGCGATGGCCGGGACCGACATGAGGAACGAGAACTCGGCCATCCGGATCCCGTCCACGCCCAGCCACACGCCGGCCGCCACCGTGCTCCCCGAGCGCGAGATCCCGGGAAGGATCGAGACGGCCTGGGCCACGCCCACCCACCACGCGTCCCCGGCCCGCGGCGTCTCTCGTTGCGCGCGGGGGAGCGCGAACTGGATCGACCACACCACGACCCCCGTCACCAGGAGGAAGGAGGCGGCCGCCACCGGCCGCGAGAACACCCGCTCGAAGAAGCTCTCCCCTAAGTAGCCCACGAGACCCGCGGGCACCGACGCCAGGAGGAGGAGGCCGAAATAGCGCCAGCTCTCGGCCCGCCCGCTCAGGACCCCGCCCGCCAGCTCGAGGACCCGCGCCCGGTAGACCCACAGGACCGCCGAGAGCGTCGCCACGTGGAGGACCACGTCGAAAGCGACGCCGCTCAGCCGGAGGCCCAGGAGCGCCTGGGCCAGCACCAGGTGGCCGCTGCTCGAGACCGGGAGGAACTCGGTGAGGCCCTGGATCACCCCGAGGACCAGGGCGTCGAGAGGGCTCACGCCCGGTCCTCCACGATCTCCCGGTAGTAGGCCTCGTACTCGGGCACGACCCGCTCGGCCGAGAAGCGCGTCACCGCACGCTCGCGGGCGGCGGCCGAGGTGGCGCGCCACAGCTCGCCATCCTCGAGGACCCGGACGCCGCTCGCGGCCATGGCCTCGACGTCGCCGACCGGATGGAGCCAGCCGGTCACGTCACCCTCGAGCACCTCCTCGAGCCCGCTCCCCGCCGAGCCGACCACGGGCACGCCGCTCGCCTGCGCCTCCAGGGCCACCAGGCCGAAGGACTCCTCCTCGCTCGGGAGGAGGAAGAGGTCGGCGCAGGCCAGGAGGGGCGCCACCGACTCGAGCTTCCCCAGGAACGTCGTGCGCTCCGTGACGCCCTCGACCTCGGCCGTCCGCGCGGCGAGCGCGCGCTCGGGCCCGTCCCCGATGAGGACGAGCCGGGAGGGGACCCGCTCCGCGATGCGGGCGAACACCCGCACGACGTCGTCCACCCGCTTCACCTTCCGGAAGTTCGAGATGTGCATGACGATCTTCTCGCCCGGGTCGGCCAGGTCCTTCCGGTGACAGTCCGTCGAGGCGCGGTCGTAGATGTCGGGATCCACGAAGTTCGGGATGACGCGGATCCTCCGGCCCCTGCAGCCGAACGTCTCGATGGTTCGGGCCTTCAGGTGCTCGGAGACCGCGGTGAGGCCGTCGGAGCGCTCGATCGAGAAGCGGGTGATCGGCCGGAACGAAGCATCCTGTCCCACCAGCGTGATGTCCGTGCCGTGCAGGGTGGTGATGATGCGCACGTCCCGCCCGTCGGCCCGGAGCATCTCCCTCGCCACCCACGCGCTCGTGGCGTGCGGGACGGCGTAGTGGACGTGGAGGAGGTCGAGCCCGCGCTCCACCGTGACGCCGTGCAGGGCCACCGCCAGCGCGAGCGAGTAGGGAGGGTACTCGAACAGCGGATAGGGCATCATCTCCACCTCGTGGAAGAAGATGCCCGGGTGGAACGTCGTGAGCCGGAAGGGCTGGGCGTACGAGACGAAATGGACCTCGTGGCCGCGCCGGGCCAGCTCGAGGCCGAGCTCGGTCGCCACGGCCCCGGAGCCCCCGTAGGTCGGATAACAGGTGATCCCGATCTTCATGCCCGTCGCCGCTCCTCCTCCCAGGCCTCCGCCACGCGGTCCGCAAGTTGGTCGACCGGCCGCCGGGCGTCCAGCCGGACCGCGTCCTCCGGGAGCCGGTGGCGGAACCAGGTGCGCTGCCGGCGGGCGTAACGCCAGGTGTCCCGGACGATCTCCTCGAGCGCCTCATCCCGGTCCCGCCGCCCGTGCACGAGAGCGGCCACCGCATCGTACCCCAGCGCGGAGAGCGCCGGGTCGTCCGGGTCCCTCCCCTCGCCGAGGAGCCGCCGGACCTCTTCGGGCCACCCGGCCTCGAGCGCCGCCTCCGTCCTCCGGCGGATCCTCTCCCGGTGAAGCTCGCCGGGGAGCCCGAGACAGAAGACCAGGAAGCGGAGGGGCGGGGCCTCGGGCTCCCCGTGCCGGTGCCACCAGGTGACGGGCCTCCCGGCGAGGAGCGCCAGCTCCAGCGTCCGGCCGCAGCGCTGGGGGTCGAGCGCGTCGAGCTCGCGCTCGAGCTCCGGGTCCAGCCTCCGGGTCCAGCGCCGGAGCTCGGCTTCGTCCAGGCTCGAGAGCCGGGTCCCCAGCCGCTCCCTCCGCTCGGGGTCCATGTCGGGCTCGCGGAAGGGCGGATCGGTCAGGGCCGAGAGGAAGAAGCCGGTCCCGCCCGCCAGGACCGGGACCCGGTCCCTCGCCCGGATCTCGCCGATCCACCCCCGCGCCAGGCGGGCGAAGCGCCCGGCCGAATAGCGCTCGCCGGGCTCGAGGAAGGCCACCCCGTGATGCGGGACGCGCCGCCGCTGCTCGGCGGTGGGCGCGGCCGTGCCGATCTCCAGGCCGCGGTAGGCCTGGCGGCTGTCGACCGAGACCACCTCGCCGCCGACGCGCTCGGCCACGGCCACGGCCAGCTCGCTCTTTCCGGCGGCGGTGGGGCCGACGACGGCGATCCCGAAGGCGCGCGGCGGCGCCTCCTCCGCGCGCCCCATCAGGTCCGGCCGAAGCGGCGCTCGAGCTCGTCCAGCGTGAGGCGGAGGATCGTCGGACGGCCGTGGACGTCGTGGCCCGGGAGCTCGGTGGCGAACAGGCGGTCCACCAGCTCCGCCATCTCGGCGCGGGAGAGCGGCTGGCCCGCCTTGATCGCGCCCTTGCACGCCAGGCTCTTGGCGATCCGCTCGTGCTGGTTCCGGGCCGAGTCGACGAGCGCCGAGCCGTGCGTCAGCTCCTCGATCATCTCCCGGAAGCAGCGCTCGGCGTCGAAGCCGGGGTGCGGCTGGGGCGCCGCGTGAATGATGACGGTGCGGTCCCCGAAGGGCTCCAGCTCGAAGCCGGTCCGCCGCAGGAGGCCCGAGAGCTCCTCGACGGCCGAGTACTCGGCCGGGTCCAGGCGGAGCGTGATCGGGAACAGGAGCCGCTGGGAGCTACCCCGCCCCTCGTCCTCGAAGCGCCGCATGACCGCCTCGAACAGGACGCGCTCGTGGGCCGAGTGCTGGTCGATGAGGAGGAGTCCGTCGCGCACGGAGGCCAGGATGTAGCGGTCGTGGAGCTGCCACAGCTCCGGAGGCGCGGCCCGGTCCGCCGCGGGTCCGGCGTCTCCCTCCTCGCCCTCCGCCGACCCCTCGCCTCCGCCCGGGACGAAGAGCGCGAGCTGGGAGGGGCGGGCCCCGGCCTCGGGCCCCCGCCCTGGAGTGGGCTCCCGGCCCGGAGCGGGCTCTCTCCCGGGGCCTCCCGGCGCCCGCGGGCCGCCGCGGCCCTCTTCCTGGCCCGAGCCTCCCCGCTCGCGCTCGCGCACGGCGGGAGCGCTCCCGACCGGCGCCGCGCTCTCGAGTCCGGCCAGTGCGATCCGGACCGCCTCGCGCACGGCCGCTTCGATTTCCGTCCGCTCGCGGAAGCGGACCTCGGCCTTGGCGGGATGGACGTTCACGTCCACGGTGCGCGGCGGGACGCTGAGGTAGAGGAGGAAGGCGGGTCGCACGTCCCCGGGGACGGTGGTCCGGTACGCCTCGTCCACGATCCGGTGGAGGCCCGCGTCCTGGAAGGGCCGCCCGTTCACGAAGAGGTGGCGCCGCCCGGTCCCCCGCCCCGCCGCGTCGGGACGCTGGACGAGGCCGGCCACCCTCACCTCTCCGGACGTCCGGTCCGCGGCGAGCATCTCGGAGGCCGTCTCCGGGCCCCACAGGTCGGCCGCCCGCAGGCGGAGCGAGTCCGCGCGGGGAAGGTCGAGGACGGGGCGGGCGTTGGACTCGACGTGGAAGGCCGTCTCCAGGTTGGAGAGGGCCAGGAGTGTGACGGCCTCGCTGCAGGAGCGGGTTTCGGCCGACGCGGAGCGCAGGAACTTGGCCCGGGCGGGGAGGTCTCCGAACAGCGCCCGCACGGTCACGGTCGTCCCCGGCCGCCGCGCCACCTCGTCCACGGACTGGATGCGTCCGCTCCGCACCCGGATCCGGGTTCCCGCCCCGCCCCCCTCGGGGGCGGTCTCGAGCTCGAACCGGCTCACCGCGGCGATCGACGGGAGGGCTTCGCCGCGGAAGCCGAAGGAGGAGACGCGGTGGAGGTCCTCGGCCTCGCGGATCTTGCTCGTGGCGTGGCGGTCCAGGGCCAGGAGCGCATCCTCCCGCTCCATCCCCGTCCCGTCGTCCGCCACCCGGATCTCGGTCTTCCCCCCGCCCCGGAGGGCCACGTCGATCCGCCGGCTCCCGGCGTCGAGCGCGTTCTCGACGAGCTCCTTTACGACGGAGGCGGGACGCTCGACCACCTCGCCCGCGGCGATCTGGTTGGCGACCCTGTCGGGGAGGATGCGGATCCGGGTCGGCACGCTCGCCTCCGGCCCGCTCAGGCCAGGAAGTGGCGGAGCACCTCGAACAGGCCCGCCGCCAGGGCCCCGGCCACCGGGAGCGTCACGATCCACGAGTTCACGATCCGTCCCACCATGCGGAGGTTGATCGCGGCAAGGCCGCGGGCGAGCCCCACCCCGATCACCGCCCCCACCAGCGTGTGCGTGGTCGAGACGGGGAGGCCCATGCGCGACGCCACCAGCACGGTGGTGGCGGCTCCGAACTCGGCGCTGAATCCGCGGGTGGGGGTGAGCTCGGTGATCGCTCCGCCCACGGTGGCGATGACCTTGTAGCCCCAGGTGCCCAGGCCGATCACGATCCCGATCCCGCCGGCGACCAGAATCCACTCCGGCACGGGGACGTTCGGGGGGAGGGCCCCCAGCTCGTGGATCTGCACGACCGCGGCCGCCGGCCCCACGGCGTTGGCCACGTCGTTGGCCCCGTGCGCGAAAGCCACGTAGCAGGCCGTGACGATCTGGAGGCGGCCGAAGATCCCCTCGACGTAGACGAACGGCTTCTCCGGCTCCGTCCAACCGCGCTCGATCAGGGCCCTGGCCAGCAGATAGGCGAGCCCGGCCACCACGACGGCCACCACCACGACCACCCACCACGGCGGCGACGTGATGATGTCGTCGACGACCTTGTAGACGAAGCTGAGGACGAGGAGGAACGCCACGGCGGCCACCAGGTGCGGCCCCATGGCGCGGGTGGCGCCGGCGGGGTCCTCCCTTCGCAGGATCCCGTAGGAGATGAAAAGGAACATCCCCGCGGCCACCATGGCCCCCAGGATCGGAGACAGGACCCAGCTGGCCGAGACCTTGGCCACGACGCCCCAGCGGACCGAGTGGCTCCCGACGGACACGAGCGCGAAGCCGACCAGGGCGCCCACGATCGAGTGGGTGGTGGAGACCGGCAGGCCGAGGCTGGTGGCCACCTGCAGCCAGATGCCCGCGGCCAGGAGCGCCGAGACCATGCCGAGGAGGAGGATCCTCGGCCCGTCGGGCCCCAGGATCGGACTCCCCGCGGCGAACGCCGACGTATCCAGGATGCCCGTGCGGATGGTCTCGGTCACGTGCGTACCCACGAGCGAGGCGCCGGCGAACTCGAAGATGCCGGCCAGGACCACGGCCGCGCCCAGGGTCAGCGCCCCCGAGCCCACCGAGGTCCCCATGGCGTTGGCCACGTCGTTGGCCCCGATGTTCCATGCCATGTAGGCGGCCGAGACCATCCCGATCACCAGGGCGACCGTGGCGGCGCTCACCGGTCCTCCCGGGCCCCGACCGAGGCCTCGCCGGCGGCGTGCCGGCGTCCGCGATCCCGAGCCGCAGCCCTCACCGTCGGTGCACCATCATGCGGAGGAGGTCCCCCGTGTTCTCGGCGTGGTTGGCGATCCTGCCCAGGACGTTCAGCGTCCGCATCCACAGGAAGACCGCCACCGGGTCCAGGCCGTCGGCCTCCTCGAGGAGCGCCCGGGTGACCGTCCGCTGCCGCTTGTCGGCCTCCCACTCCTGCCGGTTCACCTCGGCCACCATCTCCAGGACCCGGTCGACCTCGGGGCCGCCGAAGGAGGCCTCGAACAGCTCCACGAGCTCGGAGCCGGCCTCGACCAGGAGCTCGCTGGTCCGGACCACCTGGTCAGCGAAGTCCCGGATCATGGGCTTGAGGACCTCGGGGGTGGGCCGGGGCCGGAAGGTCAGCATGACCGCCAGGTCCTCGGTCGCGTCCGCGATCGCGTCCTGCTCCTTCAGGTAGGAGAGCAGGTCTCCGCGGTCGACCGGCAGGAACAGGAACTTGGGCAGATGGTCGCGGATCTCGTTCTTCTGCTTGTCCGCCCTGTGCTCGCGGCGGGAGATCTCCTCGTACAGCTCCTCGCAGCGGGGCCAGTCCTCGTCCAGGTAGGCGTCCAGGACGGGCCGCACGAGCTCCACGGTCTCGTGGACCCGCCGGGTGTGCTCGACCAGGGGACCGAACGGCGAGGTTCCGAACAGCTGGTGAATCGTGCGCATGGCGTCCTCTCCCGTGAGACGTCCGCGGTCTGTCGTGGCTCTCGGGTCTCCTCCTACCCGCCGGCGGCGTCCAGCCCGTAGAAGCGCCTGGCGGCGGCCCGCGTCGAGGCCGCGACCCGGTCCGGCTCCTCCGCCCGCTGCTCGGCCACGGCCCGACAGGTGTGGACCAGGAAAGCCGGCTCGTTACGGTGGCCGCGCTCGGGGACGGGCGCGAGGTAGGGGCTGTCGGTCTCGATCAGGAGCCGATCGGAGGGGACCCGGGCCACCCGCCCGGCGCCGTCCCAGCTCCCGAAGGTGGCGATCCCCGAGAACGAGACGTACCAGTCCGCCTCGAGCGCCGCGTCCAGGAGCGCGTCGCCCCCCGTGAAGCAGTGGAGCACGCCACGGACGCCCGGGCCCGCCGTGCGGATCACCGCGGCCGTGTCCTCGTCGGCATCGCGGCTGTGGACCACGACCGGCAGGCCCGCGTCCTCCGCCAGGGCCACCTGCGCCTCGAACGCCCGGCGCTGGGCATCCCTGGGCGAGTTGTCGTAATGGTAGTCGAGGCCGGTCTCCCCGATGGCCACGACCTCGTCCCGCTCCGCCAGCGCCTCGAGCCGGACGTGCACGTCCGGTCCGAACTCCCGCGCATCGTGGGGATGGAGCCCGGCGGTGGCCCACACGCCCTGGCGGGAGGAGGCCAGCTCACAGGCTGCCTCGGCGTCGTCCGGGGAGGTGCCCACCGTGACCATCTCCCGCACGCCCGCGCTGCGCGCGGCCCCGAGGACGGCCTCGAGGTCGCCCGCCAGGCGCCCGTCGGTCAGATGGAGGTGCGAATCGAAGAGATCGGCGTCGGACACGGTCCTACGCGGCCGCCTCCCGCCGCTGGAGCCAGTTCTCGATCTCCAGGAGGGCCGGCGAGGCCACGAAGATCGAGGAGAAGGTCCCGATCCCGATCCCCAGGATGAGGACCAGGGCGAAGGGACGGATCACCTCGCCCCCGAAGATGAAGAGCGCGAAGAGGGTGGCCAGCGTCGTCCCGCTGGTGAGGACCGTCCGCGGGAGCGTCTCGTTGATGGACCGGTTCAGCGTCTCGACGTACAGCTCCTTGCGCTTCCCCTTGAAGTTCTCGCGCATGCGGTCGAACACGATGATCGTGTCGTTGAGCGAGTAGCCCACGATCGTGAGGACCGCCGCCACGGTGGCCAGCGTGATGTCCACGTTGAACATCGAGATGAACCCGAAGGTGATCAGGATGTCGTGGCCCGTGGCGATGATGGCCGCGACCCCGAAGCGCCACTCGAACCGGAAGGCCAGGTAGACGAGCGTGAGGCCGAAGGCGATGAGGATCGCCTCGAGCGCCTTGCTCTGCAGCTCGTTTCCCACCTTGGGCCCGACCGCCTCGGTGCGCTCCACGGTGTAGCCGTCCTGACCGAACGAGCTGGCCAGCGCCGAGCGCAGCTCGTCACCGACGTCCCTCTGCTGGTCGGACTGGAAGACCGGCAGCCGGATCACGTACTGGTTGCCCTGGCCGAGCTGCTGGATCTGCGCCTCCCCGCCGCCCAGGCCGGAGATCGCGCTCCGGACCTGCGCCACGTCGGTGGCCTTCCCGAACTTCACCTGCATGAGGGTGCCACCCGTGAAGTCGACCCCGTAGCTCAGCCCGTGGTGGACGACGAGGAAGAAGATGCCCACGAGGAGCAGGAGCGCCGAGAAGATATAGGCGCGCTTCCGGTTGTTGAGGAAGTCGTAGCTGGCGTCCTTGAACAGTCGCATGGATTCCTGGCCCCGGGCGTCTAGATGCTCACCGGCTCTCCGGAGCGGTGCCTCTCCAGGTAGACCATGAAGAGCGTCCGCGTCACGAAGACCGCCGTGAAGAAGGAGGCGATGATACCGATCGACAGGGTGACCGCGAAGCCCTTGATCGGCCCCGTACCGAACTGGAAGAGGATGGCCGCCGTGATCAGGGTGGTGAGATTCGAGTCCACGATGGCCGACATGGCGTGCTGGAAGCCGGCCTCGACGGCGGTGCGGGCCGTCTTGCCCATGCCGAGCTCCTCACGCACCCGCTCGAAGATGAGGACGTTGGCGTCCACGGCCATTCCGACCGAGAGGATGAGCCCCGCGATCCCCGGCAGGGTGAGCGTGGCGTTGAGGCCGGCGAGGCCTCCCAGCACGAGGAGCACGTAGAAGCACAGGGCGCCCACGGCCATCATCCCGGCCACCCGGTAGTAGGCGACCATGATGAGGACCACCAGCAGGATCCCGATCGCGAAGGCCAGCTTCCCCTTGGCGATCGAGTCCGCGCCGAGCGAGGGGCCGACGGTCGTCTCCTCGACGATCTTGATCGGCACCGGCAGGGCGCCTGCGCGGAGGATGAGCGCCAGGTCCTGGGCCTCCTGGAGCGAGGAGCCCGTCCCCATCTCGATCTGGGCGCGGCGGCTCAGCGTCTGCTTGATCACGGGCGCGCTCTGCACCCGGCCGTCCAGGAGGATGGCCATCTGGTCGCCCACGTGGCGGCTCGTCCCCCGCTGGAGCATGCGCGCGCCCTGCCGGGTCATGGTGAACGGCACGACCGGCTCGTTGTAGGTCGGGTCCCGGGTGGCGGGCCCGGCGTCGGCCAGCTGGTCGCCGGTCACCATCGGCTGCTGGTCGAGCACGTACAGGGGGAGGAAGCTGTTCCCCCCCTCGCCGACCGGGTTGGCGCCCCATGCCAGCCGCGTGTTGCGCGGCAATGCGTCCTTGACGCCGGGGAGCGCCAGGTATTTCTCGACGGTCGGCACGTCCTGCTCGGCCACCAGGAACTCGCCCGGAGCGCCCGACTCGAGGAGGAGCGCGCTCAGGGGGCGGAGGCTCTCGCCCTGGCCGGCGGCCGAGGTGTCCGAGCTCCCGGCCGCGGCCGTGTCCGAGCCGACGGCCGCGGTGTCCGAGCCGGCGGCGGCCGAGTCCGAGCCGGCGGCGCTCGTGTCCGCGCCGCCGAGGATCTCGTTCAGGCCCTTCTGCCCGCCCTGCCCCTGGGCGCCGCCCAGCTCGGGGGCTCCCACGCTCTGGGGCCCCAGCGAGTCCACGATCGCCCGGTCCATGCGCGGAAGAGCCCTCCGGAGCTCGTCGCTGCTCTTCACGATCGTGAACTCCAGGAAGGCCGTCTTCTCGACGATCTCCTTGGCCCGCTCGGGGTTCTCGATCCCCGCCAGCTCGACGATGATGCGCTGGTCGCCCGCCTTCTGGATCGTGGGCTCACGCACCCCGAACTGGTTGATCCGGTTGCGGATCGTGGTCAGGGTGCGGTCGATGGCGTCCGCTTTCTGCTGCGCGGTCATCGTGCCCGCAGAGTCCGCCACCTCGACGGCGATGTGCATCCCGCCCTGGAGGTCGAGCCCCAGGTTGATGGGAGAGACCTTGTTGCCCTCCGGCCCCGTCTTGGGCACCAGCCCCCACACGCACAGGAGCAGCAGCGCGCCGATGACGACCAGCCGTCCTTTTATCGTGCTCAGCATCTCACGCCGGTTCTCGGTTCACGAGCTGGCGTCCGGTGCCCGGACGCACCCGAAGCCCGGCAAGCTATCGGGCCTCGCCGGACGATGAAAGAGCGCGGTCGGGCGGATCGGGGGAGCACGCGCGTCCCGGGCGGCGCCGCGACGTGCGGCGGCGGCGCCGGACGCCCCGCGACCAGGCGGTCCGGACTCAGCGGCGCCGCCGGCCCCGGCTCAGCCGCGAGCGGGGACGCTCGGGCTCCTCGTCGGCGGCCTCGACCGCTTCGAGCGGCTCCACGCTCGGCTCAAAGCCTTCGACCGACTGCCGCTCGATGGCCTCGCCGGTGAGCTTCTCGATGTCGCGCACCATGAGCCACTCGTGCGGGGACATGAGCGTGATCGCGTCGCCGGTCTCGTCGGCGCGGGCCGTGCGCCCGACCCGGTGCACGTAGTCCCGCGGGTCCTCCGGGACGTCGAAGTTCACCACGTGGCGGATCCCCCGGATGTCGAGGCCCCGGGCCGCGACGTTGGTGGCCACCAGGATCCGCGTGCCGCCGTCCCGGAAGCGCTGCAGGCTCTGCGTGCGGTCGGCCTGCGACTTCCCGCCGTGCAGGTCGTCCACCGACAGCCCCCGCGAGCGCAGGTAGTCGGCCAGGTAGCTGGTCGTGTCCCTCCGGCGCGTGAACACCAGGATCTGGCCCTCGTCGCGGCTCTCCAGGAGGTGGAGGAGAAGCTCGTGCTTCTCGGCGCGGTCGACCGGGTGGATGACCTCCTCGATCCCCTCCGCCGCCTTCTCGAGGCCCACCTGCACGCGGACCGGGTCCCGCATGATCTGGCTGGCCAGGTACAGGATCGGATCGGGGATCGTGGCCGAGAACAGGAGCGTCTGGCGCGACTCCGGGGTGCCGGCCACGATGCGCCGCACGTCGTCGATGAAGCCCATGTCGAGCATCCGGTCGGCCTCGTCCAGGACGAGCACCTGGATGGACCCCAGGTCGACCGTGCCCCGCTCCATGTGGTCCAGGAGGCGCCCCGGCGTCGCGACCAGGATGTCGCAGCCCCACTCCAGGGCGCGGATCTGGGGGCCGATCGGGACGCCGCCGTGCACGAACGTCGACTCGATCGGCGTGGTGGCGGCGTAGCCCCGGGTGGCCCGCTCGACCTGCTGGGCCAGCTCCCGGGTGGGGGTGACGACGAGCCCCCGCAGGGTTCCCTGCGCGTGCTGCTCGGCCGCCAGCCTCTGGATCATGGGGAGCGAGAAGGCGGCGGTCTTGCCGGTTCCCGTCTGCGCCGATCCCAGCACGTCGGCGCCCTCGAGCGCCGGGGGGATGGCCTTGGTCTGGATGGGGGTGGGGTCGGTGTAGCCGAGCTTTCGCAGCGCTTCGAGCGACGCTTCCGAGAGCCCGAGCTCCCGGAAGTCCGCGCGGTCCGCCGGTGCTTCCTCCTGCGTTGTCTCCGTCAGCATCTTCGTGCCGTCTCTCGAACGTGAACGCCGACGCTCTCCCCGCCGCGCTCTGCGGCCGGGACCGGGCGCCGGACAGCTTGCTTCCGGGCTGGCCTACACCCGCTGGGGCCGGTGGGTCCGGGCCTCAGGCGGACGGCCCCAGGATTCCCTTCACCGCACGCTCGAACTCCGAGGCCGTCCGTCCCTCGTCCTCGAGCCGGCGGCGGGTGTGCTCGAGCGTCTCGATCGCCGTCTCCGGGGGAGAGCCGCGCCCCCCCAGCCACCGGGCCAGCAGGGTGGCGACTTCCGGGTCGGGCGAGGCCCGGAGGAACTCCACCATCGCCCCCACCACCTCGTCCTCCCGGTCCGTCCCCGTGCACATGTCGACGAAGCTCTGGAGGCTCGAGCGGGCGTCGGCCACCAGGCCCATGGCCAGCTGGAGCTCCGCCAGCCGCCGCTGCGGGTCCGGCCGGCCCTCGTACACGCGGGCGACCTTCTTCCACACCGCGATGGCGTTGACCATGAGCCCGAGCTCGCGGTAGAGCTCCGCCGCACGCTCGTACTCGGAGAGCGCCACGTCCTCCCGACCCAGCCGGAAGCGGAGGTCCGCGATGCGAAGCTGGAGGGTGGGGTCGGGCATGGCATCCGGGTCGCCCGCGGACCGCCGTTGCGCCTGCTCGTACAGCTCGAGCGCCTCCCGAAAGTCCCCCGCCGACTCGCGACGCCTGGCCCGACTCTTCAGTTGACTCGCGGACTCCATGTCGCGGCGCATCTCGATGCGTGAGGTGAGCGTGCGTGCCCGAGGTCCGGCCGCACCGATGTTACGGTGGCGCCGGAACCTCGGAAACCTCGCCGGTCGAACGCCAGTGGGCCCGGCAGGACTCGAACCTGCGACCTTGGAATTATGAGTTCCCTGCTCTGACCAGCTGAGCTACGGGCCCGGGGAGACGCCTGCCCGAAATCATACACCGGCCCTTCCTTGGTGTCGACCGGCCGCGCAGATCTCCCTCCGGGAGACGGTGCTCGAGTGCCTGCCGTCGTCCGAAGCCCGCTCGATCCGGGAGATCGCCACTTCCGACGAGTGGCCGGGAAGGGCCCTCCGGGCGCTCTCCGTGCCGCAGCGTGTCGGGATTCAGGTGCCGGGCGAGGACGAGGGCTGACCGACGGTGGCCGGCCCCCTCGCGATCCCCTCTCGAGATCCACTTCAAGAGGACGCCTGGAGGGGGCTCGGCATCGGCCCGTCCGCCCCTCCCTACTCCGTCCCGAACAGCCGGTCCCCCGCGTCTCCGAGACCCGGCAGGATGTAGCCGTTCTCGTCCAGCTCCCGGTCGAGGACGGCTGCGTAGACATCGACGTCGGGGTGCTCCTCCTGCAGACGGCTCACGCCCTCGGGCGCGGCCACGATGCACACGAAGCGGATCCTCGTGGCGCCCGACGCCTTCAGGAACCCGATGGCCGCGCCTGCCGAGCCCCCCGTGGCCAGCATCGGGTCGACGACGATGAACTCCCGGTCCTCGGGATCGGGCGGGATCTTGAAGTAGTAGTCGACCGGCTCGAGCGTCTCGTGCTCGCGCTGGAGGCCGATGTGCCCCACCCGGACGGTGGGGACGATCCTCAGGAAGCCCTCCACCATCCCGAGCCCGGCGCGCAGGATGGGCACGATGACCAGCCGGTCGCCGTCCACCTCCTCGCCGGTGGTCCGCTCGAGGGGCGTGCGCACCTCGCGTCGGCGGGTGACGAGCCCGGAGGTGACCTCGTAGGCCATGAGCATGCTGATCTCGTCGACCAGCTCCTTGAACAGCTTCTTGGAGGTCGAGACGTCGCGGAGGAGGCAGACCTTGTGGCGGACCAGGGGATGGTCCACCAGGGTGAGGTTCGGGTGACCGGTCCCGCGATCGGCGGCCCGCGGGCCTCCGGCCGTCACTCCGCCCTCACCTCGATCCCCGGCTCCCCCTCCACGAACGTCCCCAGCCGCGCCGCCGCGTAGCCCCGCTCGCGGAGCGCCTCCACCGCCCGCGCGGCCTGCTCCTCGGGCAGCGCGGCGAGGAGCCCGCCGGACGTCTGGGCGTCGCACAGGAGGACTCGCAAGTCCTCGGGGACGGCCTCGTCCCAGGTCGAGGCGCGCTCGACGGCCTTCCGGTTCCGTCCGGTCCCGCCGGGCACGAAGCCCGCCGAGGCCAGCTCGCGCGCGCCGGGGAGGAGCGGCGCCGCGGCGGCCCGCATTACGGCGGCCAGCCCCGAGGCCCGGCACACCTCGAGGAGGTGGCCCAGGAGCCCGTAGCCGCTCACGTCGGTCGCGGCGTGCACGTCGAGCTCATCGAGGACGCGCGCGGCGTCCCGGTTGAGCTGCCGCATCGAGGCGATCGCCGCCTCCACGGCCTCCTCCGGGGCCTCCCCCCGCTTGATGGCCGTCGTCACCACGCCCGTCCCGAGCGCCTTGGCGAGGACGATCGCATCCCCGGGCCGGGCCCCCGCCTTCCGCCACAGCCGGCGGGGATCGACCTCGCCCACGACCACGAGCCCGAACTTGGGCTCCGGGTCGTCGATGGAGTGTCCGCCGCCCACCGGGATCCCCGCCTCCTCGCACACCTCGAAGGCGCCACGCAGGATGGCCGCGACCACCTCGTCGGGCAGCTCGCCGGAGGGGATGGCCAGCATGTTCAGGGCGAAGAGCGGCCGCGCGCCCATGGCGTACAGGTCGCTGAGGGCGTTGGCGGCAGCGATGGCCCCGAAGTCACCGGGGTCGTCGACGAGCGGCGTGAAATAGTCCAGGCTCGCGACGATCGCGCGGTCCTCGCTCAGGCCGTACACGGCGGCATCGTCGGGCGCCTCGAGCCCCACGAGGAGCCCGGACGAGGCGCCGACGGGAATGTGCTTCAGGATCTGATCCAGGTCCTCCGGACCCAGCTTGCACGCTCACCCGGCGCCGTGCGAATACTGGGTGAGCCGGACCCTGGCGGCTGATGGTGTGTTCATGCCTGTTCCGTCGGAGGTCGCGCGGGGCGCCCGGTGCCGGGCGCCTTCGGCCAGCGCGAAGGTAATCCGGCGCGCCCCTTGCGACAACGAGGGACGGTGCCGCCGCGAAGCACCATCTTCGCTGGCTCTTCCGCAGCCGGGAGCGCCCCCCATGGGATGGTTCGGTCGATCGAGAGGCCCCGAGGCGGACGGCTCGCGCTCGGCGCGCGAGGCCATGGTCCGCCGGCAGATCGCCTCTCGCGGGGTCTCGCACGAGCGCGTCCTGGAGGCCATGAGGGAGGTGCCCCGGAGCCACTTCGTGCCCGAGGGGAGGCGCCGGGAGGCGCTGGCGGACGAGGCACTCCCCATCGGCCACGGCCAGACCATCTCCCAGCCCTACATCGTCGCCAGCATGACGGCCGCACTCGAGCCCGAGGCGGGAGCCCGGGTGCTCGAGGTGGGGACCGGCTCGGGCTACCAGGCGGCGGTGCTCGCGGCCTGCGGAATGGAGGTCTTCAGCATCGAGCGCATCCCGGAGCTCCGCGAAGAAGCCCGCCGTGCGCTGGAGCGCGCGGGCTACGTGGAGCGGGTGCGCCTGCGCCTCGGGGACGGCTCGAAGGGCTGGCCCGAGGAGGCTCCGTTCGACCGGATCCTGGTCACGGCCGCGGCCGAGCGCGTACCCCCCGCCCTCGTCGAGCAGCTCGCGCCCGGGGGGATCCTGGTGGCCCCGATCGGCGGCAGGGCGGCACAGACGATCGTGCGGCTGCGGCGCACGCCCGGGGGCGCGATCGAGCGGGAGCGGCTCGAGCGCGCCCGCTTCGTCCCGCTGGTGGAGGAGGCCTGAGCGACGGCCGGGGCCGGCCCGGCGTCAGGCCTTGATGCGCTCCCCCTCGTCCTCGACCCTGAAGACGTAGGCCGCCAGGGCCCCGGGGCGGATCTCGCCGCTCCGGCTCCGGACGTCCAGGTCCTCCAGCGAGCCCGCGTCGGCCCCGGGGCTCCGGACCTCCGACGCCAGGAACGCGCCGCAGCGGCGGCGCCAGGCCTCCCACGACGCGGGCCTGAGGTCCACCCACCCCCGGGCGGCCAGCCGGTCCGGGTCGGCGATGCCCTCCCCCGCCGGGGCAACCTTGACGTCGGGGCCCCGCAGGAGGCGCCGGCCGTCGGGCAGGAGGACCGGGATGCCGATCGAGACCACGTCGGAGCGCAGCGTCCCATCCTCCTCCATCAGGGAGGCCGCCCGTCCGGCGACCTCCTCGGGGTCGAGCCCGGCCGCCGCCTCCAGGCCGGGGAGAAGGCGCTGGAGGATGGAGGCTTCGAACAGGAGCTTGCTGAGCCTGGGCGGACCGAGCATCTCGAAGGCCACCGAGCGGACGCCGTGCTCGGTCTCCAGCTCCTCCATGCGGCGCAGGGCCGCCTCCCGCAGGACGCCCGCCCGGTAGGTGGGGCCGAAGCTCGCCGCGTCCAGCGCGCCGACCACGTCCTTGCCGGTGGGACGGCCCTCGATCTCTGCGAGGACGGTGCCGGCGATCTCCTCGGGGGTCACCACCTCCATCATCCGCAGGCTCGAGATGGCCTCGAACTCGCCCAGGCTGAACCGCCCGTTCTCGCCGGCGTCCAGGTAGACCGACTCGATCACGCCGTCGGCCCGCCGGAAGGCGTCCTCCGGGAGGTGGGGGCCGAACGCCTCGCCCAGCTCCAGGGCCCGGCCCGCATCCCAGCGCTGCATGGGCTTCCCGCCGCGGAGGACCGGGCCGAAGCCCACCTCCTTCCACGCGATGGCCGCCGTGGGCTTGACCTCCTTCACGGCCGGCGCGCCCGGCGTGCGTGCCATGAGGAACAGGAGGAGCGAGTGGGCCCCGGCCAGGCTGGACTTGGCCAGCAGCGTGGCCGACGGCCGCTGCTCGGAGTGCGTGAACGGGATGTTGAGCCCCATCCCCCCCGTCCCCGAAGTCCCGATCTTCAGGTACGTCTGCGTGCCCGCCCGGCGGACGCCCTCCAGCAGGAGCTGGATGTGGAGGATGAGCTGGGGCAGGTAGAGCCGGCACAGGTGGCTCTCGAGCGCCTCCCGGTCCAGGCTCCCCTCCTCGGCGGCGGCCCGGCGGACGTCCCGGGCGGAGCCGAACATGTCCTGGTAGGCGATGGCGGTGGCCGTGTTGATGCAGTCGATGAGGATCTCGGGCCGGTGACGCTCGAGGAGCGCGATCAGGGCCGAGCGCTCGGCCGCCCGGCCGAGCGGGCCGAACAGGTCGTCGAGCAGCCGGGCCCGGCCCTCGGCGCTCTCCAGCAGCTCGCGCCGCCGGCGCTCGCGGTCGTCCTCCCGCAGGAAGATGTCGCCCCACTCCGGCACGATCTCGGCCCCGCCGGTCCCGTGCCGCTCGCGAAGCTCCTCCACCGACTCCCGGGCCTCCTCCTCCCGCAGGCCGGCCACGACCAGGCGTGTCGGCGAGCGCCCCAGCACCTTCCGGGCGATCGCCGAGCCCACCAGGCCCGTGCCGCCCAGGATCACGACCGTCTTGCCCCCTACGTCCATCTATGCGCTCCCCATCCCGGGATCATTCGGCGGCCCGGCGCTCCAGCGCCGCGACCTCGTCGGAGGCGAGCTCCCGCCACGCGCCCGGCGGCAGGTCGCCCAGCTCGATCGGCCCGAAGGCCGTCCTGCGAAGGTACCGGATGCGCGCCCCGAGCGCGTCCAGCATGCGGCGGATCTCCCGGTTCCGACCCTCGTGCAGCGTGACCAGGAGGACCGGACCTTCCTCGCCGGCCCCGGCCGGAAGGAGGCTCGCCGCATCCGCGGACGCGGGACCGTCCCCGAGCTCGACTCCCGTCAGGAGCCCGCGCGCAAGCCCGGGGGGTGCCGGGTCCACGAGCCCCACCTCGTACCGCTTCTGGACCTCCGTGGACGGATGCAGGAGTCGATGTGCCAGGTCGCCCTGGTTGGTGAGGAGCAGGAGGCCCTCGCTCAGGTAGTCCAGCCTCCCCACGTGGAACAGCTCCTCCATCTCGTCCGGGAGGACGTCGTAGACGGTGGGACGTCCCGCGGGATCGGACCGGGTGCACAGGTAGCCGGGCTCCTTGTGGAGAGCCACCCAGCGCGGCGCGCTCGGCTCCACCCGCCCGCCGTCCACGGTCACGACGCTCCGCTCGGGATCGACCCGCGAGCCCATCTCGGTCACGACCCGCCCGTCCACGCGGACGCGGCCCTGCCGGATGAGGTCCTCGCTGGCCCGCCTGGAGGCCACGCCGGCCCGGGAGAGGAACTTCTGGAGCCGCATCGGGCCCGGGGTCACCCGTCCCGCTCCACCTCGACCTCGCGGACGGGCGCCTCCCCGGCCCCGGACGGCTCGAGCTCCCGCTGCACGGACCGCGGCTCCGCGGGGCCCTCCCCTCCTCCGGTCTCGCCGTCCTCGCGCAGGGAGACGGACAGCTCGTCGGGCTCGGGCAGGTCGTCCAGGTCCTGGAAGCCGAAATGGTCCAGGAACCGCCGGGTCGTGCCGTACAGGAGCGGCCGCCCCAGGCCCTCGCCCCGTCCCACCACCTCGATCATCTCCCAGTCCTGCAGGGTGTGGAGCACGGAGCTCGAGCCGACGCCCCGGACCTCCTCGATCTCCACGCGGCCGATCGGCTGCCGGTAGGCAATGATGGCCAGCGTCTCGAGCGCGGCCTCGGACAGGGTGGGAGACCGCGGGACCGCGTCGAAGCGCTCCAGGTAGGGGGCGTACTCGGGGCGGGTGAGGACCTGGTAGCCCTCGCCCAGCTGGTAGACCTGGAAGGCGCGGTCGGCCTCATCGTAGGCCTCGCGGAGCGCTTCGATCGCCTCGCGCACCCCGGCCGCGTCGAGGGACTCGTCGGCCCGCGCCAGCTCCTCGGGCGTGAGCGGCCCCTGGCTGGCGAACAGGGTCGCCTCGACGATCTGCTCCGGCCTCACGCGCCCTCCGCCGCGCCGGCGGCCTGCGGCTCGTCCCCGACGTCCTCCGCCTCGCCGCCCTCGACCAGGCGGGGCCGGGGGAAGATCCAGATGGAGCCGAACGGGACGGACTGCTCGATCCGGATGAGCTGCTGCCGGGCCATCTCGAGGCAGGCCATGAGGGCGGCGACCGCGTGCGGACGCGTTCCCCACGGCCGGAAGAGTTTGTCGAAGGACAGGCGGCGGGCCTTCTCGAGCAGGCGGCCCAGCAGGGACATCTTCTCCTCGACGGTCACGCCACGGGTCGGCGCCCGGTGGGAGGCCTCCGGTCCCGGCTCGGGCATGGACTTCACGGCCTCCATGAACTCCTCCCGCCCGGTCTCGAGCTCGGGGAGGGACGCCTCGGGGGCCGACCTCGGCTCGACGTAGCCCTTGGCGAAGTGCCGGCGGCGGTCCGCCTCGGCCCCGAGGAGCACCCTGGCCACCTCCAGGAAGTACTCGTACTCGAGGAGGCGGCGCACGAGGTCGGCGCGCGGATCGTCCTCCCAGTCGGGCTCCTCGTTCCGGGGGAGCAGGAGCTGCGCCTTGATGCGGACCAGGGTCGAGGCCATCTCGATGAACTCGCCCGCACGGTCCAGCTCGAGTCGCTCCAGCCCCGAGTCGAGGGCGACCTGGAACTGGGCCGTGATGCGGGCGATCGGGATGTCGAAGATGTCGATGTCCTGCGACCGGATGAGGTGCAGGAGCAGGTCGAGGGGGCCTCGGAAGCGGTCCAGCTCGACCACGAAGGGCTCGGGTCCCAGGTGGCCGGGGGCGCGGCCCGGGACCGGGACGGCGGGAGCGCGGCTCACCCCTGCCTCAGCTCAGCACGGAGGCCAGCGCCATGGCCGCCTGGTCGAGGAAGTGGACCGGGTAGAGGATCACGCTCAGGATCCCCGGGAAGAACATGACCACGGCCAGGAGAACCAGGCTGTAGCGCCCCAGCTCCCGGTAGCGCGCCCCCAGGTCGGGCGGCAGGAAATGATACAGGACGTGGGAGCCGTCCAGCGGCGGCACCGGCACCAGGTTGAAGACGCCCAGGATGAGGTTGATGAAGATCCCGTAGCGGGCCATGCGGGCCAGGTTCACCGCCACTCCGCCCACGCCCTCGCCCCCGAGGCGGACCAGGTGACTCGCTCCCGCGAACACGAGCACGAAGCCGAGGGCGAGCAGGAAGTTCACGGTCACCCCGGCCAGCGAGACCAGGATGTCCCCCTTCCGGTAGTCCCTGAAGTTCCGGCTGTTGATGGGGACGGGCCTGGCCCAGCCGAACAGGAACCCGCCCGGCAGGAGCCACAGGACCACGGGCACCAGGATGCTGCCGATCGGATCGATGTGCGGAATCGGGTTCAGCGTGAGGCGTCCCAGCATGGCCGGGGTCGGATCGCCCTGCCACACCGCCACCCTGGCATGCGCCCACTCGTGCAGGACCACCGAGAGGACGAGCACGGGCAGGACGAGGACGAGGGTGCTGAAGTCGTTCATCGCGTCTCCGGCGCTCGCGGGTCCCGGCACGCCTTGATCACGGCGGGGTCCGCATCTATTTTTCGAGGCTCGATACGAGACCCTGACAACATCGGAGCCGACGTACCGTGCCGACGATCAAGAGTGCCAAGAAGCGTCTCCGCCAGTCGGAGAAGCGCCGAGCCAGGAACAAGTCCGTCCGGTCCAGGATCCGCAGCCGGACCCGGCAGCTCCTGGAGAACACCTCCCGGGAGGAGGCCGAGGCCCAGCTCGAGGAGCTCTACTCGCTCCTGGACCGTGCGGCCGGCAAGGGCGTGATGCACGCCAACACCGCCGCCCGCAGGAAGGCCCGTCTGGCCCGTCACGTGGAGTCGCTCGAGGGCTGAGGCGCCCCCGAGCCGCCGACAACACCCCCGGCCCGAGCGGCGCTGCTCAGGAGGCGCCGCCGGGACCGCGCTCCGCGTCATCGTCGTCCTTCCCCGCCTCGTCGTCCTCTTCCCCTTCGTCCAGCACCAGGGACAGGGTGTCCAGGGAGGAGGGATCGTCCAGCGACAGGGACTCGAGGAAGTCGAGCTCGTCCTCGAAGTCCTCCCGCTCCTCCTCGTCCCCGGTCTCCCCACCCGCGGCGTCCGATCGGCCGGCGGCTCCCCCCGACAGGAAGGCGAGGACCTCGTCCTCAGCCTCCGGCTCCCCGGCGGCGGGCTCGTCGGGCTCGGACGCTGCGGCCCCGGGCTCCCGGGCGCCGCCGGCGCCCTCTTCCGGCCCGGCCGCTCGCTCCTCCGGCTCCTGGCCGAACGCGGTCACGGCTCCGAACGACGAGCCGAACACCTCCGTCTCGTGCTCCGTCCGGTCCGGACCGCCGGGCTCGAGCTCGCCGGCGAACGCCGGCTCTTCGGCGGAATCGGCGGATGCGGCGTCGGGGTCCTCCGAATCGGCCTCTTCGACCTCCCCGACCTCGACTCCGGCCTCCTCCTCCGCCCCGGCTCCGGGCTTCCCGGCGCGCCCCTGGTCCAGCTCCGCGAGGATCTCCTCGAAGCGGGCCGTCGCCGAGCGTTCCTCCTCGAGCCGGCCCTCCAGCTCGGCCAGGGCTCCCTCGTGCTCGCCGCGGAGCTCATCCCACTCCTCGTCCGCGTACTCGCCCACGGCGTGGCGGAGCTCGGCCTCCTCGAGGTCGGCGGCCCGCACGTCGCGCTCCTCCTCGAGCGAGGCGACCCGCTCGCGGCAGCGGGCCAGCGAGCTCTCGAGCTCCTCCCGGTGTCCGGTCAGCTCCGCCTCGACCCCGGAGAGACGCTCCAGGTAGTCGCCGCGGACCCGCTCGTAGACCTCGGGTCGGACCTCCTCGCCGCGTCCCTCGAGCCGGTCGAGCCACTCCCGGAAGGTCGACTTCTTCTCGAGGAGCTCGGTGATCTCCTCGGGGATCGTGGGCACGTCACTCTCCATCGTGACCTCTGAGGCTGGTCGTCATGCTTCTCTCTCGAACCGGATGCGGCCCCCGACCAGGGTGCGGCGGACGCGGCCGGTGAGCTCCCGCCCCGCGAACGGGGTGTTGCGGCTCCGCGAGAGGAAGGTATCGGGCTCGACGGTCCATCGCTCGTCCGGATCGAACACCACGATGTCCGCCGGGCTACCGCCCTCCAGGGTGCCGCCCTCCAGCCCCATGATCCGGGCCGGCGCGCAGGCCATGCGCTCGATCACCCCGGCCAGGGACATGAGGCCCGGGCCCACCAGCTCGGTGATCGCCACGCCGAGCGCGGTCTCGAGCCCGACCGCCCCGAAGGGCGCGTCGTCGAACTCGCGCTCCTTCTCCTCGTAGTGGTGCGGCGCGTGGTCGGTGGCGATCACGTCGATCACCCCGTCCACCAGCGCCTCGCGCACCGCCTCCCGGTCCTCCCCGGTGCGCAGCGGGGGGTTCACCTTGGCCTCGGTCCTGTACCCGCGAACCTCCGCGTCGGTCAGGGCCAGGTGGTGGGGCGTCACCTCGGACGTGACCGGGAGCCCGCGGCGGCGGGCCATCCTGAGCTGCTCGACCGCCTCCCGCGTCGAGACGTGGCACACGTGGAGGTGCCCGCCCGTGAGCGCCGCCAGCTGGATGTCGCGGGCCACCATGGCCGCCTCGGCGGCGTTCGGCTGCCCGCGGAGGCCGAGCGCGGTCGACACCCTGCCCTCGTTCATCATCCCCGAGCCCGCCAGATCGCGCACCTCGGAGTGCTGGAGCACCGGGATCCCGAAGGTCTGCGTGTACTCGAGGAGGCGGCGGAGGAGCCCGGCGTGCCAGATCGGGCTCCCGTCGTCCGAGACCGCCACCGCGCCCGCCAGCACGAGCTCGCCCACCTCGGTCATCTGCTCGCCGCGGCGGCCGATCGAGGCGGCGGCGATCGGCATGACGCGCGCCCCCTCGGCCCGCTCCCCCTCGGCACGGACGAACCCGACCGCCGCCGGGTCGTCGATGGGGGGATCGGTGTTGGGCATGGTCCACACGGTGGTGAAGCCGCCGGCCACGGCCGCGGCGGCTCCGCTCCGGATCGTCTCCTTGTGCTCGCCGCCCGGCTCGCGGAAGTGGACGTGGAGGTCGACGAGCCCGGGCGCGACGACGAGCCCCGAGACGTCCAGGATCTCGGCGGTTTCGGGCGCCTCGATCGTCCCGCCTGCCTCCGCGATCTCGCCGCCGGAGACCAGGAGATCCCCCGTGGAGTCGAGGCCGGTCGAGGGGTCGAGGAGCCGCCCGCCCCGGAGGAGGAGAGGGCGCTCGCCGGGCCCTCCGGCCGCGCGGGTCATCCCTCGCCCCGCTTGGCCGCCTCGGCCATCTCGGGCCGTCCGCCGGCCAGCAGGTAGAGGACGGCCATGCGGATCGCCACGCCGTTGGTGACCTGCGGGAGGATGACCGAGCGCGGGCCGTCGGCCACGTCGGAGTCGATCTCGACGCCCCGGTTCATGGGGCCGGGGTGGAGGACGACCAGGTCCTCGTCCGCCGCCGCCAGCCGCTCGGAGCTCACCCCGAACACCCGGTTGTACTCGCGGAGCGAGGGGATGAAGCCCGCCTGCATGCGCTCGAGCTGGAGGCGGAGGACGTAGAGCGCGTCGCACCACGCGATGGCCTCCTCGACGCGCCCGAACACCTCCACGCCCAGCTCCTCGATCCCCAGCGGGATGAGCGTCTTGGGCCCGCACACGGCCACCTCGGCGCCCACGGCCAGCAGGCCCCAGATGTTGGAGCGGGCCACCCGCGAGTGCACGATGTCCCCCACGATGCAGACCTTGAGGCCCTCCAGCCGCCCGAACCGGTCTCGCAGCGTGAGCAGGTCGAGGAGCGCCTGCGTCGGGTGCTCGTGCTGCCCGTCCCCGGCGTTGATCACGTTGGAAGGGATGCGCTCGGCCAGGAAGCGCGCCGCGCCCGCCGAGCCGTGCCGCATCACGACCATGTCGATGCGCATGGCCTCGAGGTTCCGGGCCGTGTCGACCAGGGTCTCTCCCTTCTGCACGGAGGATCCGCTGGCCGAGATGTTCACGGTGTCGGCCGACAGCCTCTTCTCGGCGAACTCGAAGGAGATCCGAGTGCGCGTGGAGGGCTCGAAGAACAGGTTGACGATCGTCTTCCCGCGGAGGACCGGGACCTTCTTGATCCGGCGCTCGCTGATCTCCTTGAAGGGTTCGGCGGTGTCGAGGATGGCGACGATCTGCTCCCCGGTGAGCCCCTCGAGGCCCACGAGGTCCTTGCCCAGGCCGGCCCCGGGCCGCTCGTCCGCCGTCATCCGGCGCCCTTGACGTCCACCAGGCGGACGGCCAGGTCGCCGTCCAGCGAGGGGACGTCGACCGCCACGTGCCGACCCGGCGGCACCTCCAGCCGCCTCCCCACGTAGTCGGGCTGGATCGGGAGCTCCCGCCCGCCGCGGTCGACGAGCACGCAGAGCTCGATCCGGCTCGGTCGTCCGAAGTCCGCCAGCTCGTCCAGGGCGGCGCGGACCGTGCGGCCCGTGTAGAGGACATCGTCGACCAGCACCACGCGGCGGCCGGTGATCTCGCCCGGGATCTCGGTGGGCCCGATGACGGGCCGCGGCCCCACCTGCTCGAAGTCGTCCCGGTAGAGCGTGATGTCGAGCGAGCCCGTGTCCACGGGACCGACGCCGGTCCGCTCCAGGTGCCCGGCCAGGCGCTCGGCCAGCTCGACGCCCCGGCGACGGATCCCCACCACGAGGAGATCGCCGAGCTCGTCGGTCCGGTCGACGATGAGCCCCGCCAGGTCGCGGAGCTTCTCCTCCACGGCCTCCCGGTCCATGATCAGCTCGTCTGGGCCCGTGCTCCCGGGCATGCTCCTCCGTGGCGTCGGTCCGAGGTGGCCCCGCCTCTCCCGGCGGCCTCCGCGCTGGCCGGAGTATAGGGGCCCGAATCCGGCGGATCAACGGCTCCGCCGCCGGGCTTTACAGGCTCTCTGGCCCTCTCTACGTTGCGCCGGCTCCGGCGCTGGCCCGCGAGAAGGGATCCGGCGGCGGCCCGTCTCGATGTCCGTCCGGGCGCCGGCGCCCGGACGGACGCCGCCAGGGACCCACAGGGAGGTGCTTCTGCTCTCCAAGCTGCTTCGACGCAAGCCGATTCCCGAGCGGTCCGAGGAAGCGCTCGAAACCAGCCTCAAGCGCACGCTCGGCAAGTGGCAGCTCACCGCCCTGGGCGTGGGGGCCATCATCGGCGCCGGGATCTTCTCGGCCGCCGGGACGGCCATCGCGGGCGGCTCCGAGCACGTGGGGGCGGGGCCCGCCCTCGTCCTCTCCTACATCGGGGTGGCCATCGCCTGCGGCTTCGCGGCGCTGTGCTACGCGGAGTTCGCGGCCATGATCCCCGAGTCGGGGAGCGCCTACACGTACGCCTACTCGACCCTGGGCGAGATGGTGGCGTGGATCATCGGCTGGGACCTCATCATCGAGTACGCGGTGGGCAACATCGCCGTGGCGGTGAGCTGGTCGGGCTACTTCCAGCAGCTCCTGCGCGGCTTCGGGCTCGCCCTCCCCGAGTGGATGGCCACCGATCCGATCACGGCCACCAAGGCGGCCCACACCGTGGCGGCCGCCTCCGACCCCTCCACGGTGGCGCCGCACGTGGTGCGCGCGGCGCAGGCCCTCGCCGGGGCGCCGCACCTGTTCGGCCTCCCGATCGTCGTGAACATCCCGGCGGTGGCCATCGTGGCGCTCATCACCTGGATCCTCGTGATCGGCATCCGGGAGAGCTCATGGTTCAACGTGGTGATGGTCGTCATCAAGCTGGCCATCCTGGGCTTCTTCATCGTGGCCGGGCTCCGTTACGTACGCCCCGAGAACTGGACGCCCTTCGCCCCGAACGGGATCAAGGGGATCTGGACCGGCGCGGCGCTCATCTTCTTCGCCTACATCGGCTTCGACGCCGTATCGACGGCGGCCGAGGAGACGCGCGAGCCGCAGACGGACATGCCGTTCGCGATGATCGCCTCGCTCATCATCACCTCGATCCTCTACATCGCGGTGACGCTGGTCCTCACCGGCCTGGTCCCGTGGCAGCACCTGGGCACGGCCGAGCCGCTGGCCACGGCGTTCAGCGAGCGGGGGATGAACATGGCCGCCGGGATCATCGCGGTCGGGGCGCTCACGGCCACGACCTCCGTGCTCCTGGTCTTCCAGCTCGGCCAGCCGAGGATCCTGTTCTCGATGTCCCGCGACGGGCTGCTCCCGCCCTTCATGGCGAAGGTGCACAAGAAGCACCGGACGCCCCACGTGGCCACGATCCTCACCGGGATCTTCGTGGCGTTCTTCGCGGCGTTCATGCCGATCGCCGAGATCATCGAGCTCACGAACATCGGGACGCTGTTCGCGTTCGTGCTCGTCTCGATGGGGATCATCGTCCTCCGGCGGCTCGAGCCCGACCGCGAGCGGCCGTTCCGGACCCCGTGGGTGCCGTTCGTGCCCCTCCTGGCCATCGTCTCGTGCCTGGGGCTCATGCTGGGGCTCCCGGTCCTCACGTGGATCCGGTTCGGCATCTGGCTCCTCGTGGGTCTCGTGATCTACTGGATGTACGGCCGTCGGCACTCGGTCCTCGGGAAGCCGGGCCGCGAGGCCGCCGCCCCGCCGGGGCTGGAGGAGTAGGCCAGTAGCCGGGCCGTGGGCGGACGCGGGACCGGAACTCGGGCGTCCGGGGCTCGGGGCGTGAGCCCGTCCCCCGCCTACGACCTCGAGGCGGTCCGCCGGAGGATCCCCCTCCTCCGGCGCGCGGTCCCCATGAACGCCTGCTCGCACGCGCCGCAGTCCGTGCCCACCCGCGCCGCCGCCGAGACCTACCTCCGCTCCTGGGACGAGCTCGGCATGGACTGGGACGCGTGGATGGAGGAGGTCGAGGGAGCGCGCGCGGCGTTCGCGCGGCTGGTGGGCGGGGAGCCCGACGACGTGGCGGTGGCCGGCTCGGTCTCGCAGGCCACCTCCAGCGTGGCCAGCGGCCTCGACTGGACCGGCGAGCGCCGCCGGGTCGTGGTGAGCGGCGCCGAGTTCCCGACGGTCTCCCATGCGTGGATGGCCCAGGAGCGCTTCGGAGCCGAGCCGGTCCGTGTCCCGGTGCGGGACGGCCTCGTGCCGCTCGAGGCGTACGAGGCCGCGATCGACGAGCGGACGCTCATCGTCTCGGCCTGCCACGGCTACTACCAGAACGGCACGAAGCAGGACGTCGGCGCGATCGCCGGGCTGGCCCACGCCGAAGGCGCGCTCCTCTACGTGGACGCCTACCAGACCCTCGGGACCGCGCCCTTCGACGCCCCCTCGAGCGGCGCCGACGTCGTGGCCTCGGGCTGCCTCAAGTACCTCATGGGGATTCCCGGCATCGCGTTCGTGTGGGTGCGGCCCGGCCTCGCCGACCGCCTCCGACCCGCGGTGACCGGCTGGTTCGGCCGGGAGGACCCCTTCGCCTTCGACGCCCGGACCCTGGACTGGGCCCCCGGCGCCCGCCGCCTCGACCTCGGGACGCCGCCCGTCCTGGAGGCGTACGTGGCCCGGGCCGGGATCGAGTGGCTCCTCGAGCTCGGGCTCGGGGCGATCGGCGACTGGAACCGCCGGCTGTCGGCGAGGCTCATCGAGGGCGGGCTCGAGCGCGGCTTCGAGCTCCTGAGCCCCGCGGACCCGGTCCGGAAGGCGCCCTCGACGGCCTTCGCCTGCGGGGACGGCCACGCGGTCGAGGCGGCACTCCGGGAGCGGGGCGTCATCGCCTCCGCCCGTGGCCCCGCCATCCGCCTGGCCCCCCACTTCTACAGCTCGCTCGGCGACGCCGACCGTGCGCTGGAGGCGCTGGGCGAGGTGATCGGGGGCGGACGGAGTTGAGCGCCCGCGCCGGACCCGGGGGGCCCTCACGCGAGACGTTCGCCTCCCGGCTCGGGATGCTGGCCACCATGATCGGGGTGGCGGTCGGCCTCGGGAACGTGTGGCGCTTTCCGTACATGGTCGGCCGCCACGGCGGCGCGGCGTTCGTGCTCCTCTACCTCGTCCTCGCGGCCGCCGTGGGCGTCCCGGGCCTCATGGCCGAGTGGTCGCTCGGCCGCTCCACCCGCCGCGGACCGCTCGGGGCGTTCGAGAAGGCCGGACTCCCCGGCGGCCGGCTCGTGGGCTGGCTCCTGTTCGCCGTGGTCCTCACCGCGCTCGGCTACTACACGAACGCGATCGGGTGGGTGGCCTACTACGCGCTCGGCCAGGCGCTCGCCCCGCTCGGCCGCCCGCTCGACCCCTCGGCCATCCTCCCGCCCGAGTCCGGGTTCTCGGCCCGCTCCCTGGTCCTCCAGCTCGGCTTCACCGCCGCCCTCCTCCTGGCTCAGGGCGCCGTGATCCGGAAGGGGCTCCGGGCCGGGATCGAGAAGGCGAGCCGGGTGCTGACCCCCCTCGTGTTCGTCTCGCTCCTCGCCCTCCTGGTCCGCTCGCTCACCCTCCCGGGGGCCGGCGCGGGCCTGCGCTGGTACCTGGCCTTCCACCCCGCCGACGTCACCCCGTCGGTGGTCGTGGCCGCGCTCGGGCAGGTCGTCTTCTCGCTCGCCCTCGGCGGGACGATGATGGTGGTGTACGGCTCCTACCTGGACGACGGGTCCGACCTCCGCCGGGACGCCGTCCTCACGGTGGTCGGGGACACGTCGGCCGGCTTCCTGGCCGGCCTGGCCATCTTCCCCGCCGTGTTCGCCCTCGGGCTCGAGCCCGGGAGCGGCCCCGGCCTCCTGTTCGTGACCCTCCCCCGGGCCTTCGCCGGGATCCCGGGCGGCTGGGCCTTCGGACTCCTGTTCTTCGTCGGGCTCCTGGGCGCCGCGTTCCTGTCCGGGATCGCCGCGTTCGAGGTGCTGGCCGCCGGCCTCGGGGACACGCTCGGGATGCCCCGCAGGCGAGCGGTCCCGCTCCTCCTCGGCGGGTGCATGCTCCTGGCCCTCCCGCCGATGCTGAACCTCCGGATCTTCGTCCCCTGGGACCTCACGTTCGGGTCCGGAGGCCAGACGTTCGGCGCCCTCCTCGCGGCCCTCACCGTGGGCTGGGCCATGCGCCGGGGCGTCCTCCTCGAGCAGCTCGGCGGCGACTCGCCCGGCCGTCTGGACCGGTTCCTGGCTGTGTGGCTGCGCTGGGTCCTCCCCACCGCGATCCTGGCCGCGGGGGCGTGGTGGGTGGCGGCCGACGTGCTCGGGGTCGCGGGCGGCTAGGCCGAGACTCCACGGCCGCCGGCCCTCGGCGGTTCCGCGGAACCGTCCGGATCCGATCCGCGGGAGCCCGATAGCCGCCGCTCAAACGTAACGGACCGCCCCGACCGGTCCCTTCCGTCCTGCCGGGAGACCGCCGCCAGGATGCGGGCCGACTGCACCTGGGCGCGGGCGGTGGGCAGGTCCATCGCGGCGCTCGCGGCCAGCCAGTCGGCGCAGCTCCGGTAGCCGGCCCGCTCCCAGCCCCGCAGCCGGTCGAAGACGGCCAGCTTCTCGAGGAGCTCCCGCTTCTCCTCGCCGAGGAGCGCCGCGAACCTCTCGATCTCGTCTCCGAGCTCCCGACGCGCCTCCGGCCCGAGCGGTTCCGCGGAACCGTCGCGTACCGGCCCCGACGTTCTCTCCGTGCTCGCTTTCCGTCCCGTCATCGTCCCCTCTCTCGTACCGAACAAATGCCGAAGATACGCCCCGGACGATACGAGGGCACGTCAACGGAGCCTCAACTCGTGGCCGGCTCGCGCGGGAAAGGCCCGGGCCCCGCCTGGAGCTCCGGGCCCGCCCCGCCTGCAGGCACGAGCCCGCTCCCGCCTACATCCCCAGCCCCGCCCGCAGCACCAGCCCGCGGTCCAGCCGCTCTCCCTCCAGGAAGCCGGCCGTCTTGTAGCCGACCTCCACGACCACGCTGCTCGGCCGGAGCGCCGCGGTCTCGTTCCCGAACCGCCAGCGCCCGGTGGCCGCCAGGAGGCCTCCGAGCCCGCCTCCGACCGCCCGCTCGCTCGTCCCGCCCAGGGCGAACGCCGGCTGGTGCCACACGGCGGCCCGCAGGTCCAGCCCCAGGGCCCCGCGCCGCCAGGCGTCCTCGGTCCTGGCCGCCACGCCCCACGTCCGGTCGAACCGACCGTCGCCCAGGCGGAGGTCGAGCGCGAGCCCGCGCCCGCCCGCCCGGAAGAGGTGCATGGAGTGGTACTCGGGCCCGAAGGGCGAGAGGCCGAGCCTGAAGTAGGGGAGGTACCGGAGGCCGCCCAGGTGCAGCATCGGGAGAGACAGGCTGTCCCGCGCCCCCACCACATGCGCGCCGAACACCGCGTACAGGGAGTACCACACCATGGGGTCGAAGAAGTCGACCGCGGCCTCCTTCTGCAGGTCTCCCCGACCGAACCAGTTCGTCCCCGTCGCCCCGTACGCGTCCCGGTAGATTCTCAGGTAGTTCGCGACGTCGTCCCCCGGCCCGGCAACGTTGCCGTAGATGTAGTGCGTCTGGTCGTACCACGCCCACAGGTAGCGCAGCGCCTCGTGGTAGGTGAGGCTCCCCCTCGCCGTCCACCGCCGCGCGATCGCCTGGCGGGCCACGCCCTCGGCCTCCACGCCGCCGGCCGTGAAGGCCATTGCCTCGACCGAGGTCACCGTGAAGCCGTCCGGGAACCGGGCCGTCGTCGACCCGCCCCCGCCCCCGAGCGGCGGCGGGAGCTCGAGGCTGTAGCTCGCCGGCCAGTCGAACTCGCGGGCCCTCGCCCCGTGCCCGAAGACCTCGTGCTGGACGACCCGGCCGAACACCGGGACCAGGTTGTCGACGAGGGAGAAGCGCGCGAGCCGGTACAGGATCCCGCCGAGCTTGCCGCCGAACCCGTCCTCGTCGCCGAGCTTCACGGGGAGCACCAGGTCGGGCACCCGCGCGAGCTCCCGCTGCACCGTCAGGAGATCCTCGGCTCCCATCCGCATGGACAGGTCCCGATCCACGATGAGCCTTCCCGGATCCTGTCCGGCGAGGGGCGAGGCCCCGACGAGGGCGAGCGCCACCGCCGCGAGGAGCACGCACGCCCGGCGGGAGATCCGGCGGCGGCGATCCCGCCGGGGCGGCGAACACGAGGGACGGGACGGGACCGGGAGAGGATGCGCGTGCCGCATGGTGGGACTCCGGCGCGAGAGCCGATCGTAGGAAGGATTTTTGAATCTTCGGAAAAATTCGAATCTTCCGCAACCCGAGGGCGTGCCCGCCGGGCGCCGGGACTCTCCGCGACGCGTCCGACCGACCCGTCCCGCCGGCTCCCGAATTACCCTATCTTCCCCCCGCAGGAGACCACGACCGACCCACGCCCCTCCGGCCGCCGGAAAAGGAGCCGCCCATGCGCCGCGCCGCCCTGGCGATCCTCGCGATCCTGGCCCTGCCCGTCTCCGCCCGCGCGCAGGCCGTCCCCTCCCCCGCCGGCGACTCCGTCGTCGTCTTCGTCGCGCGTCACGCGGAGAAGGCCGAGGACGGCTCGAACGACCCGGGGCTGACCCCGGAGGGCCGCGCCCGGGCCGCGCGCCTGGCCCGGATCCTCTCGGACGCGGGCCTTACGACCGTCTACTCGACCGACTACGCCCGGACCCGGGAGACCGCCCGGCCGGCGGCGGAGGAGGCGGGCCTGGGCGTCCACCTGTACGACCCGGACGCGCCAAAAGAGCTGGCCGCACGGCTGCGGGGCGCCCCCGGCCGCTACCTGGTCATCGGGCACAGCAACACCGTGCCGGGGCTGGTGCGGGCGCTGGGGGGCCAGGCGGGCGGCGAGCTGGGGGAGGCGGAGTACGACCGGCTGTACGTGGTGCTCCTCGGACCGGGCGGGGCCACGACGCTCGCGCTCCGCTACGGAGAGCCTTCAGGACGCCGGACCATGGGAGGAGGCAAGACGCCGCGCTGAGGTCGCGGTTCCGCGGAACCGCCTCGCATCGCGAACCGGCCGCCGGAGACCCCGATCGCGACACGCGCCCGGCCGGAGCCCCTAGCCCCCGCCCTCCTCCGGCGCGGGCCCCGTCACCGCCGTCCTCGCCGGCCGTCCCGCGAGCACCCGCCGCACGTTGGCCGCCGCCAGCTCCCACATCGCCCGCCGCGCCTCGCGCGTGGCGCTCCCGAGGTGGGGGAGCACGAACGCGTCGGGGCGCTCGCGCAGGGCGGCCGGGACCCGGGGCTCGTCCGGGAAGACGTCGATCCCGGCCGCGGCCAGAGGGCCGCCCCGCAGCGCGTCCACCAGCGCGTCCGTGTCCACGATCTCGCCGCGGGCCGTGTTCACGAGCACCGCGTTCTCGGGGAGGAGGGCGAGCTCGTGGGCGCCGAGCAGCCCGTCGGTCTCCCCGGTGAGCGGGAGGTGGAGCGACAGGACGTCCGCGGCCGCGAGCGCGTCCTCGAGCCGCTCGACCCTCCGCGCCCCGGTCTCCTCCTCCAGCGCTTCGTTCCGCGACCGGCTCCAGTACAGCACGTCCATCCCGAACGCCGGCGCCCGCCGCGCCACCGCGCTCCCGATCCGTCCCGCGCCCAGGATCACCAGGCTCTTCCCGCGGAGCCCCATGCCCAGGAGCTGGTCGGGCCGCCACCCCTCCCACGCGCCCGAGCGGGCCGCCTCGAGCCCCTCGCGCAACCGGCGTGCGGCGGCCAGGAGGAGCGCCCACGCCAGGTCGGCGGTGGCCTCGGTGAGCACGTCGGGCGTGTTCGCGACCACGATCCCCCGCTCCGCCGCGGCGTCCACGTCGATGTTGTCGTAGCCCACCGCGTAGTTGGCGACGATCCGGAGGCTCGGGAGGCCGTCCATCTGGGCGGCGCCGACCTCCCGGGAGAGGAGCGGGATCAGGGCCTCGACGCGCGCGGCCTCCCCCGCCTTTTCCCCGGCCCCGGAGCCGCCGACGGAGGGCAGCGGCTCGTCCGAGGCGACGAAGCGAGTCTCGCGGCCGCCGGGCCACGACGGCGCCTCCCCGCACAGCGGCACCAGCTCGCGGGCCACGAGCACGAGGCCCGGGCCGCCGGCCGCGTCCGGCCGGCCGCCCTCCGCGGCCGAGCCGCCGTCCGTATGCACCTCACCGTCCTGCCCGCCGGCCGCCGATCCCACGGCTCGCCTACCTCCGCTCCCGGAAGAAGCCGCGCAGGAGCTCCGCCGCCTCGTCGGCCAGGACGCCCTCGACGACCTCGACCCGGTGGTTGAGGCGCTCGTCCCGGACCAGGTTCTCGAGCGAGCCGCACATGCCCGCCTTCGGGTCCCTCGTCCCGAACACGAGCCGCGGCACCCGCGCCAGCACGATCGCGCCGGCGCACATGGCGCACGGCTCCAGGGTGACGTACAGGGTGTGGTCCAGGAGCCGCCAGTCGCCCAGGCGGAGGGCGCCCTCCCGCAGGACCGTCATTTCGGCGTGAGCCGTGGGGTCGGCCGCCTCGCGGGTCCGGTTGTGGGCCTCGGCCACGAGGCCGTCCGGGCCCACGAGCACGGCGCCGACCGGGACCTCCTCGCGCCCGGCCGCGAGCCGGGCCTGCTCGAGCGCCCGCCTCATCCAGAGCTCGTGCTCGCCGCTCACTCCGCCGGCGCCCCGGCCCTCAGGTACTCGACCGCGCGCTGGACGCGCCCGAGCGTGCGCTGGCGGCCCATGAGCGAGAGGACCGTGAAGATCCCGGGGCTCACCCCCACCCCCATGAGGGCCACGCGCAGCGGGTGGATGACCTTTCCGGCGCCCTCGCCGCGCTCCTCGGCCAGGCCGCGCAGCGCCTCCTCGAGCGGGCCGGGCTCGAACGAGCCCTCGTCCATCCCCTCGAACAGGGCCCCCAGCGCCTCCAGGCGATCCGCGGCGGCCGCCGGGTCCTTCCAGAAGCGCGCGACCGCCTCCTCGTCGTACTCGACCTCGGTGGCGAAGAACGGGGCCGCCTGCCGGGCCAGCTCCCCCAGCGTCCGGGCGCGGTCGCGGACCGCCTCGAGCACGGCCAGCAGCCGGTCCCGGCCGGCGTCGAGCGCGGCCTCGGGGACGCCGCGCGCCACGAGCCGCGGCCGGACCAGCCCGGCCAGGCGCTCCGGCGTGGCCTCGCTCATGTGCTGGCCGTTCAGCCACCGGAGCTTGTCGGGGTCGAACACGCCGCTCTTCCGGAGGATGCGGTCCAGCGAGAAGGCCTCGACCAGCTCCTCCCGGGCCATGACCTCGCGGTCGTCGCCCGGGGACCAGCCCAGGAGCGCCAGGAAGTTCACCATCGCCTCCGGGAGGATCCCCTCCTCCCGATACGCCTCGACCGAGGTGGCGCCGTGCCGCTTGGAGAGCCGCTTCCCGTCCGGCCCCAGGATCATGGGGACGTGCGCGAAGGTCGGGAGCTCCGCGCCCAGCGCCTCGTACAGGAGGATCTGCTTGGGCGTGTTGGACAGGTGGTCGTCCCCGCGGATCACGTGGGTCACCCGCATGTCGATGTCGTCGGAGACCACGGCCATGTTGTAGACCGGCGTCCGGTCGCGGCGGAGGAGGACGAAGTCCTCCAGGCTGTCGTTCGGGAAGGAGGTCTCGCCGTGGACCGCGTCCACCCAAAAGGTCTCCCCCGCGGGCACCCGGAAGCGGACCGCGTACTCCCGGCCCTCCTCCGCGCGGCGCGCGGCCTCGGCGGGGTCCAGGTCCCGGCAGCCGCCCGAGCAGCCGCCCACCGCGTGCTCGCTCCGCCCCTCCGCGGGCGGCTCGCAGAAGCAGCGGTAGGCCGCCCCGGCCTCCAGGATGCGCCCCACGTCCCGGCGGTGCCGCTCCAGCCCGTCGGCCTGGTGGGTCGGCCCCTCGTCCAGGTCCAGCTCCAGCCACTCCATGGCCGAGAGGATGGCGCGCGTCATGGCGTCCGAGGAGCGCTCCCGGTCGGTGTCCTCGATCCGGAGGATGAACGTCCCGCCCTCGCGGCGGGCGAAGAGCCAGTTGAACAGCGCGGTGCGCGCCCCGCCCACGTGCAGGTGGCCGGTCGGGCTCGGGGCGAAGCGGACGCGCGGGCTGTCGGTCTCGGGCATGGTGGTGGTCCTCCTCGGGCCTTCGAGTCGATGCGGGGGCGTCGGCACGGAACGCAGGCTCGGAGCGCGCCTCGCCGCGCGCCTCCGGGTCCTTCGCGTCGTGACCATCGCACGATCCGTGCGGCTCTCATCTTGCACGCCGCGCCGGGGGGTCGCCAGCGGCCCCGGACACCGCGGAAGCGCGGGAGCGGACGCCGAGATCCAGCCCACGACGAGGAGTCCCACCATGTCCGACGATAGAGAGATCTTCGTGGCCCCGGGGCTGAGGAGCCCGTTCGCGCGCATCGACCGGGAGCTCGCGGACCTGGACGCGCTCCGGCTCTCCACCCCCGTCGTCCAGCAGACGGTGGTCGGACCGCGCGGCCCGGGCGACGGCTCGGCCGTAGACCTCGTCCTGTGGGGCTCGGTGATCCCGAGCCTCGAGGTCAGCAACTGGGGGCGCGAGGTGTGGCTCGAGTCGGGCCTCGAGCCCCACGTGCCGGCGCAGGGGATCGTCCAGGCGTGCGCCACGAGCCTCGCGGCCGCCACGCACGGCGCCGCGCAGACGGCGGCGGGGCGGACCGACCTGGTCCTGTGCGGCGGCGTCGAGTCGATGACCTTCACCCAGATCGGCCTCCCGCTCCGCCTGAGCCGCACGCTGCGCCGGACGGTGCAGGCGGGGAGCCCGGTGCGCGCGGCGAAGACCCTCGCCCAGCTCCGTCTCAAGGACATCCGGGTCCGCATTCCGACCGCCACCGAGCGGACGACCGGGATGACGATGGGGGAGCACGGGGAGGAGATGGCGAAGGAGTGGGAGATCGCCCGCGAGCCCCAGGACCGCTTCGCGCTCCGGAGCCACATGCGGGCCGTCTCCGCGCGGGAGAAGGGCTTCTTCCGGCCCCTCCTCGTGACGCCGGGGACCTTCCCGGCCGACCAGGACGCCGTGCCGAGGCCCGACACCTCGCTCGACAAGCTCGCCCGCCTCTCGCCCTCCTTCGACCGGGGCGAGGGGACGCTGACCGCCGGGAACTCGACCC
>Ga0209918_1000240_pt1 | contig 40520 bp, 39 predicted proteins | sample SalPonD_shore_MG_FD_185712 | JGI IMG/M metagenome (GOLD analysis project Ga0209918, IMG submission 185712) | Salt pond soil microbial communities from South San Francisco under conditions of wetland restoration - Salt Pond MetaG... | ecosystem: Environmental > Aquatic > Marine > Intertidal zone... | reverse complement strand
GCTCATCTTCGATTCTTAGAATATTTATCACTACTAATCCTAAAAAATAGTCAGTATGGTTTTTCTCGATATGGGCTACAATTTGTTTTTTAATATGTTCTTCACGTCGATGGCTTGCTTGTTTCGTAAATCCAAAACCTGGGAGATCCACAATTTCATACTGCATGCTCTCTTGGTATATTGGTTTAATCAGCAGAGTACTTCCCGGAGTCTTTCCTATTTTTCCTTTGAATTCACTTGGATTAGGTAAAAGCAATTTTGTTATTGTGCTTTTTCCAACATTCGAGTTTCCAATTATTAATAATTTAGGATGGTTAAGGTGCGGCATGATAATGGATAAAAAAATCTTCTATAGAAATAATAACTAAGGAAAAGCAATAAAACTTTTGTGCTAAACTCTATAATAGAGATGTAAATAAAAATTAAGAGATAATTTTATTTTTTCATATTTTCTCTCAAATACATATTGACAGTTTCATAGGGAGATAAAGTTCCTTGCAAGTACTTTTTTTTGGCTTTTTCTAAACATTCTGGACAAATAGCTAACTGTAAATCATTCTTAAATTCTTTTTCACATTCTAAACAAATATGATAATGTTGAGTGGATAACAAATTAAACACCTTTATTTGAAAATAATATAGATAAATTAACGAGAACTGGTTTAAATATAAGATGAGACTATAAATTTATTAAAAAATCCGAAAGTGAATCGTCTAGATAAATTTTAAAGGTTAGAGAAATCATCCTGCAAAAACTCTCGGAACATTTTCTTTTTCTTTTTTTCTTCTATTTTTGGTTTAGTAATGATCGGTTCTCCTGCTTTCTCTAGAATCTTCTTTAATTTGTTTGTATCATAATTAATTTTAAATTTGCTTCCAGTTTGATAACGAACGATTTGCGTCTTTTCTATTTTTAAGCGTAAAATGTAGCCTAAACCAAAATAAAACTGATGTTCGGGTATTGGATTAATAGGAGACTTACTTGTGTCTTCTTTTAATATATCATACAGTATAAATTTACTTGCGGTATGATCCTCCACTTCAAACACTATATAGTAGAGAGCATGATACCAGATCTTATCTCTTTTATCCTTAATATATTCTAAAAAATCCTCTTCAGTGATTATTTCCTTCTTCTCTTTTTCCCTCTTTTTCTTGAGTTCTTCTTGAATCCGCCTTTCAATATCTTCAGAGAGAGAAGAGGAAGATTGTTGAGTGGATTTTGTTTCTTTAGATATGGATTCTTCTTGTTTGACTGTATCTACTGCTTGTTGCATTTGCATAAGTTCTTGGAGATCCATTTTCCCAATATCGGAAAAATCTATCATCATCTCTTCCTTAGTTTCTAGTGTTTCTTGAACTTCATCAACTTCTTGAACCTCTTCGATAGGTAAGAATTCTTTAGGAGTTTCTTGTGATTCTGGTGTTTCTCTAACGTGATCAATTTCTTGGAGTTCTCCACTTGGCGGAATTTCCTTAATAAATTCTTGTGATTCTGGTGTTTCTTCAATTTTAGCCACTTCCGAAGTTTCTTCACTTGGTGGAATTGACTCTACAATATCATCAGCCTCTTTAACATGGAAGATTGCTTCTTGCATAGTTTCAATTTCTTCTAGTTCTAGATCTTCGAGATCAGAGAAGTCAGATTTAAGTTGGGAAATTTCTTTTAAATAGGTTTCATAATCATCTTCTTCATCATTATTAATATCTTTATCTTGATTATCTGACATATTCAATTACCTCTAAAAATCTTGAAATTTCAAAATCTTTCTGAAATAATAAAATCCATTATTCAATAATATTATGAAAATAAAATAATTAAAATTAATTTATACATTAATTCAAGATAGGATATGAAAACATTAAACTTAGAAAAGTACAAATTGATTATCTTCGATCTTGACGGAATTATATACAATATAAATGATGCAATTACGAAGGCTGTTGAGGATGGAGTAGAAAAATATAAACTCGAAGTAGAGATTGATGAAGTATTACAAGAAATCGCACACCTAATTGAAGAAATTCAGCATTATCCTGTCCCCAAGATAATTTTGAATTCATTTGATTTGCTTCAAGTCGAGTTTTTGAAAGACATGAGTTATATGAAAAAATTAAGGATCGCTATTTTTTTATTTAATCAATTTAATGAATATCGTGAAGACTCAACAATTTTTGATGGTATAGATACCCTTATTGAAGATATTTATAAAAAAGATTTAAAATTAGCAATTTTAACTAATAATAAAAGCCAATATGCCGAAGAGATCCTTGAGAAATTTAATTTAACGAAATATTTTCCAACCATCATTGGTTTTAATGATGTTTCAGAAGTGAAACCAAGTCCAGAAGGACTTCTCAAAATTATAGAAAAATGGAAGATCAAACCTGAAAATACGATATTTATTGGCGATATGAGTACTGATGTAGACGCGGGTAAGGCGGCGGGTGTGATAATGGTCTGTGTGGCAAGTGGATTAGCAAAAAGAGAAGACTTAAAGGAACATAATCCCGATTATTTGGTAGATAATGTTCAGGAATTAAAAAAGCTACTACAGTTATAAAAAAATCTTATTTTAAAAATTCATTAATATCTTCAAAGTTATAATCGAATTCAGTAGCAATGGGTTTTGATGTGACTTTTCCTTGAAAAATATTAACTGCGTCTCTTAAGGAGTTATATTTTCTGAGTGATTTGAAGATATCTTCTTCGGAAACTAATTTTTCTAAGAAAGGATGCAAATTTTCTGATAATGCCTGAGTGGATGTTCTTGGATAGGCGCCAGGCATATTTGTAACACAATAATGAATAACTCCATCTTCAACGAAGGTTGGATCCTCATGGCTTGTAGGTGCGCTGGTTTCGATACAACCCCCTTGATCTATCGCAATATCTACAATGACAGAACCTTTTTTCATAGATTGAATCATATCTTTACTAATTATATGGGGTGCTCTTGAATCAGGTATATAGACCGATCCGATTAAAATATCGGTTTCTTTCACACAGTTTCGAAGATTTTGTGAATTTGATTTTAAAATAGTGATGCCTTTAGGCATAATTTCATTCAAGTAACGAATCCTGTCCATATTCTTTTCAAGTATAGTCACATGAGCCCCCAAACCATATGCTGACATTGCTGCGTTATATCCAGCTGTCCCTCCTCCTATTATCACTACATTCCCTCGATACACACCTGACGATCCTCCTAATAATACTCCAGATCCTCCATGATGAGGAGATAATAGATAAGAAGCAATAATTATCGACATTTTCCCAGCAACTTCCGACATAGGCTCAAGTATAGGTGCTTCACCTGCAACCCTTACCGATTCAAAAGCTATGGCTGTGGATCTACCATCTACAAATGTTTTAGTTAAATGGTGATTTGCTGCGAGGTGAAGAAAGGAGAATATTACAGGTCCTGGATCAAAATAGGTTAGTTCTTCTTTAACCGGTTCTTTTACTTTAACTAAGATATCACAATTACTATAAATCTCTTTTTTAGAATTCAATATCTTTGCTCCAATAAATTCATAATCATTGTTAGAAAAACCAGCAATATTACCAGCACCTTTTTCTACAATTACCTCATGTCCACGATTAATTAAATCTTCAACATTAGCGGGTATTAATGCTACCCTTCCTTCTCCTTTTTTAATCTCTTTAGGAATACCAATTTTCAAGTTATTATAACCTCTTGAATTAGTTTATACTTTATATATTCTTTGCTTCATTTTTAATTTTTAGATAGATGAATTACATCTACATTCAAAAAGAAAATTAGTGAAAACTTAAGGATTCTAATATAAGAAATATAACTCAATTTTCAATTTTATAGATTCTTACGAAAAAATATTTCATTATCTTAAGTAAAAAATTATAGAAAGATAGAAAATAAATAAGTTTTAAAATATAGAAAAGAAAAAGTATTAGCTTCTTCTGTACAAAAATCTCTCCCAAGAGCTTACATTTGGCAACTCGACTTTTGCGCCCTTTCTTTTTCGAATATCAAGGATAAGATCCTCTTCAAGGCCTCTTGGAACTTGTTCAAATCCATAGAATTCATATCCGAAAAATGCTCTTCCTTGTGTGGAACTTCTTATCTCATCTGCGATACCAATTGTTTCACTAGCGGGTAATAATCCCTCAATACGGACATATTCTCCTTCCGGGTTAACATTATTCACACGTCCTCGGTGTTTGTTGATGATTGCTAAAACTCCTGCCTCTGAACCTTGTGGTGTTTTTACATCGATTTTTTGTATAGGTTCATATAAATGTGGGTCGGCGTCGATCATTGCTAATGAAAGTGCTGCGAATGTCATGCTGGCGACTTGATTATATCCCGTGTGAGCCGGATCTTCATGAATCGTCATATCTGTGAAAACCACCTTTATTCCCATCGCAGGTTCTTTCGCTAGTACGCATGAATCAATCCAATCTCGAAATGCAGCCGTGAGATATGATTTGACTCTATCGAATCTTTGTAATCCTTTAGTACCATTCACTAATAAGTTTCCTTTATAGACATCAACAACGCGCTTAGCTTCTTTCGAGTCCCAATCAGCTTGCTCTCTTAATATCTCTGCTCGTTCTCTATCATTCATCAGATCCGTGATCTTTCCTGCTTCTAATAATTTTTCCGTCTGATCATCTAATGGTTCCATATAAAGCTTTAATCTATTATGAGCATTCGATGATTTAGTGTGATATTCTCTGCTTTTTTTATTGATTTTTTCTCGATAGACAATTATTGGTTCCCCAATTGAGATCTCAACTTGATTATTAATCCTCTTAGTCAAGATGTCTATCTGGAGCGGGTCTATTCCTGAAAGTATGTATTCTTTGCTTTCTTTGTCGAGCATAAACTCAGCTGTGGGGTCCGCCATAAGCCATTTCTTAACGACTTGTCCTAACTTGCCAAGGTCTTGTGGATCCCTTGGTTTAATACTTCTGGATACGACTGCTTCACAAGCGTAACTGATACTCTCAAAAGAAGGCACTTGAGAGGCTTCCTCCAGAGTGTCGGGTGCCTTATCTGAAGCAATAAAAGTCTCCCCTGAAGGGCAAATAAATCCATAAAGAGCAAATAGATTACCAGCTGGTATCCTATCAATGTCTAAAATATCCGTAATTTCCATTACTCCCAAACGCTTTATCCTCTGACTTTTTCTCTGATTTACTAGATAAATCGAATCGGTAGTATCTAATGTTCCAGAAAATACTCGTCCAATTAAGGTCGCACGATAATTTTGCTTAGGATCAAGGAAAATTTTAGTAATCATCCCCGTTAAAGGTCCTTTTGGATCACTTTTAGCTAATGCCTGTCCTAATTCCGAGTCCATATCTCCGGACCAAATTTTTGGTATTCTGTATTTTGAGGCAGTAATAGGATCTGGGATATGATCAACAACCATTCGAAGCATTGGTTCGTCTAATGGAAGATTTTTCCGTAACCACGGAATATCACCCTCACTATATTTTTCAAATACTTTTAATGGTGTATAATCATTCTCTTTAAGGATTTCAAAGGTAAAACCCCATCCATGTTTAGCTGAACCTACTGCCACAGAGTTCTGAGCGAATTCTACACCCCAATCAGACCATTCAGGTCGTATTTTTTTAATTAATTCGTTTACTTGCTTGGTGATTTCATCTATTCTTTGATAGGTTTCTTCAGGACTTAATTTCAATTCACTAATTAACCTATCAACTTTATTAATAAATAAAACGGGTTTACAAAATTCATTTCCAACGGCTAATCTGATATTTGTTTCAGTTTGAGTCATTACACCTTCAAGGGCATCAACTAAAATAATACATCCATCAGATCCTCTTAGTGCTCTTGAAACTTCTCCTGTGAATGAAATATGACCGGGGGTATCATTAATTTGGAATATATATTCCTCATTATCATCTGGTTTCCTTGTATCATTGAATGAAAGTAAGACTACACTTGTAAAAATGGTAATCCCACGAGCTTGTTCTTCTTCATCTGAATCTGTCATCTGCAATTGACCTGCATCCTCCTCACGCATAAGACCTGCTCTACGCATCAAATAGTCCGTAGCGGTAGTCTTACCATGATCGATGTGTGCAACAATTGAGAAGATCCGTTTTTTTTCATATGAGCCTTGGGTTATTTCCTGTGCAATTATCTCAGGATTCTTTACTTTTACCATAGTACTTCACAATATAATTATAATTTCTTAAATTTAATTTATTAAACTCGAAAATAATTTTCTAGCTTGGAGTAGTAAATATACAAAACCATAAAAATTTTATTACTATAGAGTAAAATCAGCAAAGGAAAAGTATGGAAACTAAACTAAATTTATCCTAACCAATGATTTAACGGCGAAAATAATCCATATATGGGTGTAAACTTAATAATTTAGAAACTATCAGATTAAATGAAAATAAAACGAAAATAGATCGGAAAATTATTGTTCAATATTCTTTCTTTGAAATCCTTGAGATTTGATAATATTACCTCTACTCATATCTCTAAAAAAACTAAAATGGAAATTATTAATATTTAAAGTGAATTTCTATAATTATAGAAGAAAACAATTTTAAAATCAATCAGAAGTAAAGAAAAAGTCGATTTATTCTTTGAAAGGGCGGAAAGTTTTTTAAAAGGAGCTTATGAGAGATTTAAAGATAGAGATTGGGACATTGCTTGTTTTATGGCGGAACAATCTGTACACCTTCATTTAAAGGCACTCATTCTTGAAAAAACCGGGGATTTTCCAAAAACTCATTCAATAAAAGGATTATTTGGGATATTGTATAATTTAAATATAGATGATCGATTTAAGTATGATAGACAAAATTTGAGATTTTTAGAAGCCGCATATTTCAATGCACGTTATTTCACTATTAATTATGATAAAAAAGACGCAGAAGATGCGTTAAAGATTGTTGAGGAGGAGCAAAAACTTGTTGGAAGCATTAGAAGTGATAAAGAAAAGAAATGAAATGATTAAAAATAATAAAAAATATTTGAAAATTATTAATAATAGTATTAAAAAGATTTTACCTGAAGCTCGGACTTTCTTATTTGGGAGCATTCTTGAGAATAAATTGGTGGCGGGAAGTGATATTGATATATTAATTCTTGCCGATGTCCCAAAAAGTCAAATGAAAAGGGCAGAAATAACGGTTAAAATTGAAAAGGCAGCCAAATTACCTTATGTTCATCCTTTTGATTTCCATTTACTCACTCAAGAAGAATTTGTTGATTGGAATTCTATTTATAAAATAAGCACTAAGAAGATAGAAGATTATCTAAAAAATAAATGAGGTATATCTTACTGGATGACAAAGAAAGGCTGACATACTTGGACTATGCAGTTAGGAATTCTAATATATCTTCTACCACTTGTTTTCTGTTGCGCATCACTAAATTATGACCGAATTTCTCATACATGATTAATTTTGCATTAGGAATTCCCTCCGCGGTTTTCTTTACATCTTCAGCGGTATAAGCGATATCTTTTTCTCCACTTAATATTAAAGTGGGAGCTTTGATGTGTTTTAATCGATCCGCAAAGTTCATTTCCCTGTCCCCACGGACTTCATTTAAAAAATCATTCGGATATTCAATATCACCCATAAATTTCTTTCCCAACAACCTTAGAAAAGGTTTCATTAATGCTTTTAAAATTCGAGACTTAAACATTAAATCTATTATAGTTGATAATGATTTTCCATATTTTCCTTGTTGAAAATATTCTGCTGATTTTCCCTCTACTTCTATTCCTTTTTCACTCAGTCGATAGGCTGCTGAAATAATAATAAGGTTTTTAACAACATCAGGATGATCTGCGGCTAGATATTGTGCGATTTGTCCTCCTGTAGAGGTGCCCATAATAATTACTGGTTTTTTGAATTCTTTACGAATCAATTGTGCATAATCTTCAGCCATTTTGTCGAATAAATAGCCTTCAGGCAAGTTTGGTTTCCGTCCAACAAGATAATATGTGAATTGATCTGTAAATAATTGTGCAGATTTAGCAAATTGTTTTAATGTCATACCAGAAGGGGGCCGATTGGTAAATGAGAGAGCTTCTATATCAATTAGTATTTCTGATTTATTACCAATTCGAGCATAGGGCAATCCATCGTCAAAATATCCAGTTTCTATATTATATTTCTCTTCTATTTTTCTATCCTTGTCTTTTACCATTTTTTCTAAGTATATTTAACAGCATTAAATATGAATAATATATAATTAAAAACTAAATTAGGCTTAAAATTTGTCTATTTCAAATTTTATTTGAAAGTTAGAAAATATATGGCATTCTATATATAAGGTATAACCATCGAATCTAAGATATATAATGCTCTACTTCCAGATATGGTTTGCACATTTTTGGAATTCGAGATATTAATTATTTTTAGGTTTTCTGGGATTCTCTTATTTATTTTATCTGTCATAAAGGTAAGAAACTTATAGTACTCTCTTTTCGCTTCAGTCCATAAAAACCCATCTTTCTCATAATAATTCGCATTTTTTTCTTTAAACTTTTTAACGTGCTTTTTAGAACTTATAGGTGGTCCTTTTCGATCATATGTTTCAGAAATAGTAGGATTTTCACAATATAGTGCGAGATTATATTCTTTTTGAGATACTTCAAAATATACTTCAAAAAATATGTTTCCAAATCTTTGTTCATGAGTATATTCTTTCTCCCCGTGAGTTTTTATAAAATCTCCGAGAGAATATAATTTATCTCGTGTCTCAGTATAATGTGTGTCTTCATCTATATTTTGTGATTCTAATATGAAAAGGTTTTCAATCAGTTCTTTTGATCTCTCAATATCTAAGCTTGGTATTTCTTTTATTTCAAAATATTGCTTATCAGGTGTTTTTAGAAATGATGAGATCTGTGAATTACAATATTTATAGGCTTTTTCAGAGATGGCTGAAGCCACATTTCTATTTTTATCTATGGGATCAATAATGATAAGAGAATCATTTTCAAAATGTTTGATTTTATTCAATTCCTTGTGAGATCTTCTATAATAATCAAGAGGAGTACCTTTTAGATTATTAAAATTTTCAAAAACAGTAATTATATTTTTAAAATGATAGATTAATAGCTCAGCGCTATATCCGATAAATCCAACCCTTCCCACAGCGCTTCTATCCCCATAACTATGGCAAGCTTTAAAAAATTGCTTTAAAAGTCGAACCTCATCCTTCTGACCATCTGTGAGAGAATCTTTTACAAATTTCCCGTGCCACGGAGATCTATCAACCGCAGTAATCGGTCCATTCTTTTTTATATATTCTAAATCTAAATCAAAATAGAGTACTATATCAATTCTAATTTTTTTATTATTTCTATCATAATTCGTTTGAACATAAGGATGTTCCGCATAGAGAAGTTTAAAATTATGAAACTCAGATCCTTTAAGAGCTTTCATAATCCATTCTTTACATAACCATAAGAAGCCATCCTTAATTTTCTTCTTGAACTTTTTTTTCTTAAGATTAGCATATTTCTTTTTATAGAAATCATAATCCAAACCAATAAACAAATCAATATCAAAATCATTTCTAAGTTGAGTTTGTTTTATGCCTGTAGATCCTTGGGGTTCTATTAAAGTATATTGTATATTTAATTTTTCCGCTTTCTTTCCAATTAATTTCTTAAGAGTGCTTACAATATTATTGATTAAAATTATTTCTTTAGGTAAGGGTCGAATTTCTTCTAAAACCTCTCGAAAAATTTCTTCTATCTCGTTCATTTTCAAATAAGAGTGTATCTATTGAATTTTACATTAATCGGAATTTACGCGTAATTAATATAATCTTTATTTAGATATATGATTTATTTCCTTCTTAAAATAAATAAAGTGTTACCATTAATAATTCTGAGAATTTTTTAAATAATAAAGATGTTATAAGTGTGGAGTCTACATGCCCCACCATGGATGTTCTATCTCTCTCATTAGTTGAATATATTCCCTCAGTGCCTCTTTTTGATCAGTTCTAAGATCGTTTAAGAATTTTGAAATTAATTGCCGTACATGACTTTCTGGTATTCTTACATACATCATTTCATCTTTTTCTATATCGCGACCAATTTCAATACCTCTTATGGAAATTGCGACTTCTGCATCTTTTTCTGCTTTATCGATATTTTGTCCTTTATCTTGTAATTGATGAATTCTTCCCACTTTTTTACCGTAATCAGTAATCAATGGGACTTTCGGTAAAACTGTTCCCGCTTCTACACTGACGCCAAAAACTGCTGGATTGGAATTTCGAAATATATATTGAGGAAACATTTTAACCTTGGCGGGTAAAATTAACTCACTCAATTCTTGGGCCGTGTCCTCCGCCCTTCTTGTTTCTGAATATTCCAGATAATCATCTAATAACCGATAAATCACGTTATTAGTAAAAATTCTGATATTATCTTTATTAGCTTGGTCTTGAGCCTCTTGGAGAATTGGAACATTAAATCCTAATACCACAGCAGAATAAGGATCAAAATCTTTCACAATATTAGCATTAATTATATCTTCTTTTTTTATTGGTCCTACATCTGCTATACTTATTTTTACTCCTTTTTTAGAAAAATGGTTTTCCAACGCTTCTAAAGACCCTAATGTGTCTGCTTTTAGTACAACTCCAGCTTTATCAGTTTTTATTCTGATTTTTTCGACTTCTTCTTCGATTTCACTGTAAATTCTCTCTTTTTCATCAGGGGAGCTCATACTTTTAAAAGGTGACCCGGCAACCACATCATCTATGTCTGGGGCAAGAATTTTAATACCGGCTGCAGCACTTACAATATCAACAGAATCAAATTTTTGTCTTGGATCTCTAATTTCATCTAAAGGTTTTGGGGTAAGTAAAGCTCTAACTTTAGAAATAATTGGTTTTTCAAGACCACCAACTACAAATTCATCTCCTTTGTGAAGAATTCCATTATAAATCAATACATCTATAGTTTTTCCGTATCCTCGCTCTTTTTTAACCTCAAGAACTACACCAACCGCATTTCCCTCAGAGAATTGTAAATTTTGAGTTAGATATTGCTGTACTAATCCCATTAATACCAAAAGTAGGGTACTAATTCCCTCTCCAGTTTTAGCACTAGTTGGGACTATTGCGATTTTTTTCGTAAAATCCTTAATCTTATCGTATCTATCAATACCTTTGAATCCTTCTTCTAAAAAGTCCCCTATCATTCTATATATTGCTTCATCCAAATATTCCTTAACATGCTGTTTTTGTTTTTGATAAGTGTCTAAAAAATCTGCATCTTTTTGAGATTTCCATCCAGGGATTCTGTCTATTTTATTTGCAGCGATAATAAACGGAGTTCTTCTCTCACGTAAAATTCTAACAGATTCCCATGTAATAGGTTGAGTACCCGAAACTACATCTACTACTAGAATCGCGATGTCTGCCACTGCCCCCCCACGTTTTCGCAAATTCATAAAAGCAGCATGTCCAGGGGTGTCAACTATTAACAAACCAGGCAATTTAAGTTTTTTCTGAGAAAATTCTTCCTTTGATTTTACCAAAAAATCTTTCAGATCTTCAATAGGAAAAAAGGAGGCTCCGATATGTTGAGTAATTCCTGCAGCTTCTCTCTGTTGAACCACGGTACCTCTAATGTAATCAAGTAAACTCGTCTTGCCATGGTCTATATGGCCTAGAATACATGCTATAGGTGCCCGTAATGGTTTTGTTGGTTCTTCAGTCATAATCTTTCACAACTTATATGAAGTAATTAATGATAGAGTAAAATATTTCATATTGTTAAATGATTATACTCATTAGAATTTTATGAATATCAATATCTCTGAAAAAAAGAAGGGTATAGTTAATCAAGAAGCACTTACTTAGATTAAATCTTTAATTATTTATAATTTGATTATAATAAAAAACCAAATTTTCTTACAAATCTGAACTGTTTATTTCTCTAAATATCTATTTAGATATTTTGCTGTAAACGATTTTTCATTGTTAATTAATTCTTCGGGCTTTCCTGTTGCAATGATTTCACCGCCATTCTCTCCCCCTTCAGGACCCAAATCGATAATATAATCTGCTGATTTAATAATTTCCATATTATGTTCGATTACGACAACAGTATTACCTTTGTCTACCAATCTTTGAAGAACATTCAAAAGATATTTTATATCATGATAATGGAGGCCTGTTGTAGGCTCATCAAGGATATAAAGAGTATTTCCGGTACTTCTCTTTCTTAATTGACGTGCTATTTTAAGTCTTTGGGATTCTCCACCACTTAATGTTGTTGATGACTGACCTAATTCGAGATATCCTAATCCAACATCAACCACTGTTTTTAAAGTACTTTTAAGATTTGGAAAGTTATCAAAGAATTCTAATGCTTGGGTGAAAGTCATATCTAAAACATCTGCGATATTTTTTCCTTTATATTTAATTTCGAGTGTCTCCGCATTATATCGGTGTCCATTGCAGAGATCACATTTAATATAGACATCCGGTAAAAAATACATTTCTTTAAGAATATAACCTCTCCCTTTACATTTTTTGCATCTTCCTTCTTTTGTATTAAAGGAAAATCGGCCTTTCTTATATCCTCTAGCTTTAGCCTCTGGTAGACTAGCAAAATATTTTCTAATATAATTAAAAGCTTTAGTGTAGGTGGCAGGTACTGAGCGAGGTGTTTTGCCTATAGGACTTTGGTCTATATTGATAATTTTGTCAGTTTTTTCATAGTTACTAATTTCATCAAAATCCCCAGTAATAACCTTAGAACTTCTCGTATTAACAAGATTTTTCATTCCTTTAAAGAGACAATCCACAATAAGACTTGTTTTTCCAGCTCCTGAAACTCCAGTAACGCATGTGAAAACCCCTATTGGGATATTTACGGTTATATTTTTTAAATTATGTTCTCTAACTCCCTTAATTTCTAAGAAATCTTTGAAAATGCGTCTCTTATTTGGAAGCTTAATTTTCTTCTTGCCTGATAGATATTTTGCTGTGAGCGAATTCTCAAATGTTAAAATCGTTTCCAAGTCCCCTTGCGCTGCTATTTGACCACCCTTTTCCCCAGCTAAAGGTCCTAAATCGATGATATAATCAGCATTCCTTACTATTTCCTCATCGTGCTCAACTACGACAACCGTATTTCCTAAATCTCGTAATTTTTTAAGCATATTGATTAATCTATTAATGTCTCTCTGATGTAAACCTACACTTGGTTCATCCAATACATATAGCACTCCCACTAAGCTAGAACCTAGTTGAGTTGCCAATCGGATTCTTTCAGCTTCCCCCACAGAAAGCGTATCGGACCTACGACTAAGACTAATATAATCAAGCCCAACATTTTTCAGAAAAGATAAACGACTTCTAATTTCTTTCAGGACTTCCTTTACTATCTTTTGCTGAGTTTCTTCTAACTTTAAATTATTAAAAAATTTTAACTCATCTTTAACAGCTAAATCAGTTAGCTCCGCGATATTGATACCTTGGATTGTAACTGCCCTACTTTCAGGTTTTAATTTTTCTCCATCACAAGAAGGACAAGGAATTCGATTCATAAATTTCTCATAAAATTCTCTGCCTTGCTCAGAATTAGTATCCATATATCGCCGATGAAGCATTGGAATTATTCCTTCAAAAGGGCGTACAAATTCATATGAGGATCGATTTTCATATTTCGAATATCTGTTATTTACGTCCTCTTTCTTAAATTTGAATTGTAAACTTTCCTCGCCCGTTCCATATAATAATTTACCGGTTTTTTCCGGGGAGATATCTTTAATAGGTGTTTTATTTGTATCAAATTCATAGTGGTTTGCAACTTCTTTTAACATTTGCCAAGAATAACTTGTTAAAGTTTTAAAACCAGGAATATTTCTTATGCCGCTTTCTTCTAGTGGAACTGTCAGATTCTCGCCTAAAATTAATCGATAATCGAATTCCATGACAGAGCCGAGGCCATTACATTGTTTACAACTTCCATGAGGAATATTGAATGAAAACATTTTGTGATCAAGTGGAGGTATAGAAATGCCGCAATCTAAACATGCATAATGTTCAGAAAATCTCTGTTCACTCTTACCAATCAATTCAACTATTAAAATACCTTCCGATAAGTTAAGGGCTGTTTCGATGGAATCCGCTACTCTTGTTCGAATGTCTTCCTTCATTACTAATCTATCGACTATTACATTGATATTGTGTTTAATGTTCTTATCCATCTCTATATCTTCATCTAATGTGTATTGGATTCCGTCAACTTCAACTCGGAAAAAGCCTTGTTTCTTTAAATCTTCTAATAAATCTTTATACTCTCCTTTTCTGTCTCGAATAATTGGTGCTTTGACAATAAACTTCTCGTTCTCCTTTATAGTCTCCAAGACTTGTTTTATTATTTGTTGAGGTGTTTGTGGTTTGATTTCTTTTCCACAATTAGGACAATGCGGTATTCCAGCATTTGCATATAAGAGTCTAAAGTAATCGTATATCTCTGTAACTGTGCCAACAGTGCTTCTTGGGTTTTTTGATAAGGGTTTTTGTTCTATGGCAATTGCTGGTGATAATCCTTCTATGGAATCGACATCTGGCTTATCCATTTCCCCTAAAAATTGCCTAGCATAACTTGAGAGAGATTCTAAAAATCTTCTTTGACCCTCTGCATAGAGAGTGTCCATAGCTAACGAGCTCTTACCGCTTCCACTAATACCTGTAATTATTACTAGTTTATTTCTGGGGATTTTTACATCGATATTTTTTAAGTTATGTTGCCTTGCTCCTTTAATATAAATATGGCTATTTTCCATTTATTCTCTCCAATCATTTAATAGAATTAGATAAATTTCATATTTTTATATTATAATTCTCTTTCATATCTTGTATTTTATCTCTTAAATATGCAGCATCCTCGAATCTAAGTTCTTTTGCCGCTAAATACATTTTATTTTCTAAATATTGAATAACAACATCCGCATCACTTAATTCCTCTATTTTTTGCTCAACTGATTTTTTTAGGCGTTTTGTTTCTTTTTCTTGTGTCTCTTTTTCTTCTGAAAGTGAACGCAATATATTTTTCTTTATTGTTTGAGGGGTGATATCATATTTTTCATTATATTTAACCTGTTTCCGCCTTCTTCTATTTGTTTCTTCGATTGCGTGTTTCATTGCTTTTGTTATCTTATCTCCATATAATATTGCTCTTCCATTAACATTTCTCGAAGCCCTCCCAATAGTTTGAATTAATGACCGTTCATCCCGTAAAAACCCTAACTTATCAGCGTCCAATATTGCAACTAATTGAACTTCGGGTAAATCTAATCCTTCTCTTAATAAATTAATGCCTACGATAGCGTCATATGTACCATCACGTAATCTCCTTAATATTTCAAAACGTTCAACAGTATCGACTTCACTGTGCAGATATGCTATTTTTATTCCAATCTCAGAATAATATTCTGCAATATCTTCTGCCATTCGTTTTGTTAAAGTTGTAATTAAGATTCTACCCTTATTTGAAATAACTTTTCGTATCTCATCTAAAAGATTATCGATTTGATCTTCAGCAGATCTTACTTCAACTGCTGGGTCAACTAAACCAGTTGGACGAATAATTTGTTCAGCTGATATTCCATCACTTTTTTTTAATTCCCAATCTCCAGGTGTCGCGCTCATAAAAATGATATTTTTTATTTTGCTTTTCCATTCTTCAAAAGTTAGGGGACGGTTATCAAAAGCACTTGGTAATCTCCATCCATATTCTACAAGATTTTTCTTACGTGAGCGATCACCCCCAATCATTCCGTGTATCTGAGGGATAGAAATATGAGATTCATCCACTACGATTAAGAAATCCTCTGGATAATAATCTATCAAACACATTGGAGGTGATCCGGGTGGTCTCCCATCCAAGTGTCTAGAATAATTTTCAATCCCTTTACAATATCCCATCTCACGCATCATTTCAAGATCAAATTTTACTCTTTGTTCTAATCTCTGAGCTTCTGCATATTTACCCGCTCTATGAAATTTCTCTAATTGTTCTCTTAATTCTTGTTCAATAAAATCTAATGCCTTTATTTTATTTTCTTCAGGAATTATGAAATGTGTTGCCGGAAATATTCTAATATTAGGAATTTTTTTTATTGTATTATTCGAAATTGGATGGATTTCTTTAATTGATTCGATTTCATCTCCAAAGAGTGAGATTCGTATTCCAGTTTCTAAATATGCTGGAAAGATGTCAATAATATCTCCTTTTACTCGTACTGTTCCAGGTCTAAAATCAAAATCTTTTCGTTCGTAATTCATTTTTATCAAACGATCAAGTATCTCTCGCCTCTCAATGAACTGCCCTTCTTCTAATTTCAATGCAACATTTGTCCATACTTCAGGATTTCCAATTCCATAAATACAAGATACGGTAGCAACTATTATTACATCTCTTCTTGTTCTTATAGCATGTGTTGCGGCTAATCTTAATCGCTCAATCTCTTCATTCACACTGAAATCTTTCTCAATATACATAGCAGTAGTAGGGAGATATGCTTCCGGTTGGTAATAATCATAATATGAAACAAAATAATGGACGGCATTATGTGGAAAGAATTGTTTAAGTTCTTGATATAACTGAGCAGCAAGGGTTTTATTGGGAGCCATTACAAGAGTTGGTTTCTGAATCTTCTGGATCACGTTTGCGATAGAAAAGCTTTTACCGGTACCAGTCGCTCCTAAAAGTGTTTGATATCGTTTTCCGTCGTTAATATTATCAGCTAAGGCTCCTATAGCTTTTGGTTGATCTCCTTTAGGCTCAAACTCTGATACTAAATCGAATTCTGAACTCATCGCTGAAAAATTTAAATATAATTATTTGGAGAATATAATTGAAATCTCTTACTTTTTAATTACTATTTATGAGTTATTGACATCTTATGTTTTTTATGGTAATAATTTAAGAGTAAAGGGTTTAAAAAGAAAAGGAGTAAACTAATTTCTAATTTTATGAATAATAATTAGGTCTCTTCAGCTATCACAATAATTTCATATGTTTCAAATATTCCTTCTTCTGTCTGTATTGTTAGTTCTACGATATCATCTTTGGCTAATGTTTCAGAATAATTAAAAGTTATCACAGCGACTTCTTGAGGTTCTAAGACGACACTTCCATAAACCAAGTTTATATCTTCAGCAATAGCAGTTCCATTAAAGCTAATACAATTACTTAGGTCCAAGTTAAGAGTCTCATTTCCTACATTTTTTATTAAGACTTGTCCTACTGAATTATTATTGATAAATGTTGTATCAATACTTTCAATATTATCAAGAATTGATATATCAGCAGTTTCATTCATAACATGTAAAAATCCTATATCTGAAGCAACTGTACCTTCCAATACCCCCGTAAATTTTATCCCAATTTCATCATTCATCGACAATATCCCTGCATCAATATCGATTTCAACGTTATTTATTTCATTTACATCAATATAGGAATTACCATCTATATTCCAAGTGTAATCCGAGATAGATAAGGTATCCACCTCTGGCCACGTTCCTGTTAGAAGATCTAAAGAACTAAGGAAAAATCCATCTGTTCCTGTATTTTGTATCTTCAAATTAACAGTTACAGTCCCATTATTATTGATTCTGGCAAAAGTGTCATTAGTAGGATTAATGTGTATTCTGGTGGAATCTATGTTTTGAGAAATGCGTTCAGGAGAAATCACTCTATCTTGAGGAATTATTGTTAACTGATATTCATAGTTTTCTGATTTAAGATTTGTTCCTAAAAGAATGCGATCTTTAATGCTATTTCTGGTATTCACTCCAATTGTTTTTATTGCTCCAATGGGATCTGAAAATGATACTGGAGCGTCGACTATATATACATTTGCTGATTGTCCAGGTTCAAGAATTGAGGATCCACTAAGATATTCAACAGAAGAAAATACATGTTCTTCAGAATCAACATAAAAATTATCAATCACGACTGGGCTTTCTCCAATATTTTCGATCTCAAGATATCCATTACTTTGATCAAGTTCTTCATCATAAATGAGATAAGACCCTTCTCTGTTAATTTTTATAGCACCTTCTTCTGTTTCTCTTACGAAAAAATTGCTTGTAGAATTTGTAAAGGTATATGTACCACCACCAATAGCTGTAACTTCGATTTTTACAGTCTCTCCAACTTCATAACCATTTTCTGTGTCTATCCATACGATGTCTTCCTCATCTTCGGATAAAAGATTATCATTGATTGACGATCCCATGGTAAAATTCTTAGGATTTCCATTAATTTTTACATTAGTTATTTCTAATTCCTTTGTACCGAGATTTTCGAGCTTGAATGTCCCATACCCTGTATCAAAGACCTTCGGCTGCTTTATACTAAATTTTGATTCAAGAGATGTGTAATCAACTTTGAATAATTTTACTAATCCATTCGATGAGAAATGTTCGACCGAAAATACCTGCGATTCTTCATGATTTATATTATCTATATGAGATTTCCATGTATTCCCCTCATTATCCCTATTTTGACTAATAGTATCAATATATTGTCGTATTAAGGTACCACTTTGATACTCTCCAGAAGTTGGCAGTCCCCATGTAAGTAATTTTACTAATTGAGACTGAAACCATTTATCTCTGTATTTTCCATTCGTGGAGTTTATGTATTCACTCTCTAGGAAAACCGAATTTTCAGCCCAATTGTCTTGTTTTAATCCCAAATTAATATATGTATCGTAATGATTATTTGGAATTCTTACCATCCACTGCCATTTGCCCTCATCACCACCTAAACCATTATAGAAATAACCAAAATATACTAAGACATAATCTGCGTGCAGTTCTTTGAGCATTTGTGCACTATAAATCTCATTTGTCTGCATTAGAGAAATACCAGTCATTCCATCTCTCCAAACTCTATAATTACCATTATCATTTACAGTGGTTACATTTCCAATTGGAGTCAGCCAATATCCATAATCCCACCAACTTACAACGACACTATCACCAGGTAAATTGTTTCTCATCCAAGTTAAGGAATCTTCCCAATCATGCAAAACCCCTCCCGGCACTAATTGAGAATATGAAAGTGAGGTAATGGAAAGATTTGTGGCATGAGCAACTTGGGAAATACATAAAATCCCAACTAATAAGTATACTCCATAGATTTCAGTTTTTCCAAGTGTTTTTCTTCTTCTTAACACCTTTTTTCTCCTTCTACGAATTTCTACTCTCTGTTCTTCATAAAAACTCCCAAATAATTTCAAAATATTTACAAGGCCATAGGCTCCCACCAACGCTGCGGCAGTTGAAAACAATAAAATAATTCTAATCATACTACCTGTAAAATAAAAAATAGTAAGTAGGAATACAATCATAAAAATATCTGCGGCAATATACCTTTTAAAGCAAAAATAGATTCCTAAAGGTAATATCATCATTGGAATCAATATATTATAATAGAAGATACTCCATGAACTTGGTATATGCTCAGCAACAGATGCGACAAATGCAACTTGATTACGAATGAGAGGATTGAGAATACTCTGAAATTTAGTACCAAATCCAAAAGGAATAATATCAGGTGCAGTATAGATTATTATAGCTAATACAAGAGCTGCTGGAATTACCCCCCATTTAAGAAAGGAAATAATTGAATTATATAGTTTTGGGCGTTCATTTCTCTGAGTATATAGAATATGATATATTAATAATAGACCTGTAAATAGGATTATCCCTCCTACTTCTAAACTCGTAAACATCTCTCGAAATTTGAAATTAATAAATAAAGAAGAAATGAGCAGTCCTGTGCCTTGAACTCCCGCATACGCAATCAATACATTTTGATTATATTTATTTAATAATATTAATAAAATAACAACCAATGGAATGATAAAAACTACATATGTAGATCCCCCCCATGATAATCCTAAATATCCAGAAAAGACCCCTCCTATTATTGAATAGGTAAGTCTTCCCGTCCGAATAGCTTTTAGAAAAAATAGGAACGTCATGAGTATTGCAAAAACGCCTATAGTCTCGTTATCAAAGAATCCAGCCACAGTTCTCTGCATATATCCTGGACTTAAAGCGAGAAAGAAAGCAGCAAATAATCCACATTTACGATCTAAGACCTCTTTTCCAAGGAAATATATTACTATAACTGTTATCCCCCCCATAAAAGCGGGAAAGAAATAACACACATCATACAAAGAAACTGGAAAGCCTAGAAAATTAAGAATATTATAAATACCAACAATCGTGAAAGTTAATCCTGGTCGTAAACCAAATCGATCTACTCCTTCAGGATACCAACTTTTAAAATCGCGCCAGTGAAAATAGTCATAAATAGAATGTGTTGAAAGATATTCCGCATTATAATATTGTATCCAAGGATCAAATGCCTTTATCAAACGAGTATCATGAATTAATGGAGATAATCTTATAAGAACTGCGAGAATAAAGACTATTAATAACGCAAGGAAAAATAAAATATTCCTTTTTTTAATAACTAAATTAGCGCTAATCCGGTCACGAAAATTTTGTAAGGATCGATAAGCTTTAGACATATTAAATATATTAAACTTAATTAAAAAGCTATTAAAAATCTTAATGAAATTTAGATTTAAAATTTTGTTTTTTAGGATTATCTGTGAATGATTTATATATTTGTTTTTGAATAGACTCAATATTTTATTTAGAAAGATTAATAAATTTCATTATATAGATAAGTAATTTAAAAATTCAAAATGGAAAAGTAAACTTGAAAAAAGTTAAAATGCACTTCAGTATAATTATTCCTAATACTCATATAAATGATAATATTAATTTACCCGTTGGAGGTATTGCCAATCAATTAAGAGAATTATTAGAATGTTATAAAAAGTATAATAATATAAGAATATCAATTATTACAAAATATTCTAATTTTGATATTATACCTCACAATATGGATATTTATTCTATACACAAATTTAAGAATATTTATATCGATAGTTTATATTTTCTAGTTAAATCATTTCTGATACTAATCGCAATCAATAAACGTTATCCAATATCAATAATGAATATTCATCATTATTCAAATCTACATTTAGCTCCTCTAATTACTAGAATACTTTTTAAAATTCCAATCTTAATGAAATTACCTATCGATTTTGATAGTTATCTTGATGAAATATTTTATTCCACAAACAAATCACGAGTCCTAAATATGATTAATTTATTTTGGTTCAAGATATTCAAAAAAATTTTTTTAAAGAAAATAGATTTCATTAGAGCAATCAACAACAAAATGTATGAAGATTTGTTAATGTTAAATTATCCAGAAGATCATATTTTAAGAATCCCCAATGGGATTCATATAGAGAAGTTTAAAAAATTAAAAAAAAAGACTCATTTGAATACAAATTATGGATTTGTTGGAAGGCTTATAGAATTTAAAAATATTAGACTTCTCCTAAACGGGTTTAAAATATATTTTCAAAACTATTATAAAAATGATAAATTATTTATTTTTGGCAAGGGTTCCGAAGAGGATTTTATAAGGAAATTTGTTAGAAAAAATAATTTAGAAAAAAATATTATAATTTGTGGTTTCGTAAAAGATAAAAATCAAATTTATTCTAAAATAGATGTATTAGTCGATCCAGCGTTAGCTCAAGGATTATCAAATGCGATTTTAGAAGCAATTTTATCTAATACGTTTGTTATTGCTGCCAATGGTTTTGGAAACAAAGATATAATTAAGGATAATAAAACAGGATTACTTTTTGATCCAAGAGATCATTATGATTTATTAGATAAATTATTGTTTTATAGGAATAGCAGAGATAAAGAAATAATCATTGAAAATGCGAGAAATGACCTTTTAAAAAATTATAATATAAATAATGTAGCAGAAAGCATTATTGCATTTTTACAAAAAAATCTGTCTACTAATAAATAGAATTTTTAAATCTAACTTTAAAACTATAAAATTAATTAAAATTTTCTCGTTAGAAAGGAAGGTAAATTTCATTGAAATCAGAAAATCATAAGAAATATTTCTTTAAAATGTATTATATTGGAAAACAAAAATACCATGGATCACAAAGACAATCTGATTTCCTAACTATTGAAGATCAATTAATTGATATATTAATAAAGCGTAATTATATTGATGATTTGGAAAGGGTTGAGTTTGAATTTGCGAGTAGAACCGATAGATATGTATCTGCTCGTGGTGCAGTCTTTTCAATAATTCCTAAAAAAAAACCAATCTTAATGGAAATAAATTCATTTTTACCTCGTGAAATGGGGCTCTGGGCATCTTGTCCAGTACCCCTTAATTATTCTCCGAGATATAATGCAGTTTCACGTCATTATCGATATATTTTTCCGGAACCTCTTGATTATTTAATCTCTGAATATAATTTTAATATTGGTTTAGTTAAAAAAGCGTGTTCCCAGCTTGAAGGTATCCATAATTTTCAAAACTTTTCAAAAAGAGATAATACTATTGAAAATACTGTCAGAGAACTTAACTGTGTAAATATGAAGATAAATAATGATATTATATTTATTGATTTTATAAGCAAAGCATTTCTCAGGCAGCAGATTCGTCGCATTATAAAAAAATTAATGGAGTTAGGGAAAAATGAAATAAGTTTTGAAGAATTCCTCAATCTTTTTGATACTAAAGAATTTATCTCGTATGAACCAGCGAATCCAAATGGTTTAATTTTATGGGATATTAAGTACGATTCTAAGATTAAATTTCAAATTAATAAGAAATCTGTTGAACGAATGCAAAAATATTTTTTAGCCCGAAAACAAAAGAATTGGTTGAAATTAAAATTATTTAGCTGTTTGCAGGAGGACGATCTTCGCTAATAGGGCTTGAAGTTGGATCTCTTCTGTTCCTCCTTGACTTAATCGATATTCGAATTCAGCGAGTATTTTGGATAATTCAATTTTCACATTCTCAGGTATATTTAAAGAATACATATCTCGATGAATATCTCTGATAATATTTCTTCCCGATAGCCCATATTCTTTCTTTAAATCCTCTAAAAGTTTTATTGATAAAGTTAGCTGTCCCTCTAAGGCTGTATTTAGTATCTCTTTAATCTTTTCAGGAGGGACTTCTCCAGCAACCCGAAATACTATATCCTCATCAATTTTTTGCGATATTGTCCCGCAAGATTGTAAATAATTAATCCCCCTTCTTAAATCCCCCCTCGAAACATCAATTAATGCGTTGAGACCATCAGGACTAATTTCTATTTCTTCCCGTTCGGCAACCATTTTCACTCTCTCTTTGATATCATCATTAGAAAGGGAGGAGAACCGAAACACTACACATCTTGACTGAATAGGTGGAATAATCTTATTAGAATAATTGCAAATTAAAATCATTCTGCAATTTCTAGTATATTTTTCCATTGTTCGTCTTAAGGCTTGTTGAGCAGCCGAAGTCATATTATCTGCTTCATCTAAAATTAGAATCTTAAATGGGATATCTTCCGGTGGGCGTGCTTTGGCAAAATCTTTAATATAGGTGCGTATCACATCAATTCCACGGGCATCGCTGGCATTTAGTTCGAGATATGTATCATTTACTGCCATTTTTGGTCCATACAATTCTCTTACCATCGCAAGTGCAGAAGTGGTTTTACCCGTTCCGGCGGGTCCTGCAAATATAAGATGAGGCATTGATTTATCTTTTAAAAATTGTTTTAAACGTTTAATAATTCCCGATTGGTTAACTACATCACCTAATGTACGAGGGCGATATTTTTCAACCCAAGGTCTGCTTTCTATAGACATGTGAATCCTATTTTTAATTTATAAGGAATAATTATTATTATAATAGAAACAATAAAGAATTTATTGATTATTGATAGTAGATTATTAAGTAAACTTTAAAAATACGAGATTTCAATGACAGATTTTAAAATAGAAAAAATTCATGCAAGATGGATATTAGATTCACGTGGAAATCCCACCGTCGAATGTGATGTATATGTTAACGGTAAAATGGGACGAGCAGCAGTTCCTTCTGGAGCTTCGACTGGAGAATTGGAAGCTTTAGAATTGAGAGATGGTGGTGATAAGTTCATGGGGAAACATGTTACTAAAGCCGTCGAAAACGTGAATAGAATAATCGCTAAAGAACTGATAGGAATGGATGTAATAGGTCAAAACTTAATAGATAAAAAAATGCTTGAACTTGATGGGACAGAAAATAAAAGTAGATTAGGAGCGAATGCAATTCTTTCGGTTTCTCTAGCAGTTGCTAAATTATCTGCAAAATTAAGAAACATCCCTCTATATAGGCATATTTATGAGATGAGTTATAACAAAACTAACGAAAATTACTTATTACCCATTCCAAGCTGTAATATTTTAAATGGTGGAGAACATGCTGGGAATGATCTTTCAATACAAGAATTTATGATTTTGCCTTTAGGAGCAGATTCATTTTCAACTGCTATTAGATGGGTTTCGGAAGTTTATCATCAGCTTAAGAAGATTTTATTAAAAAATTATGGTCCGCAAGCCATAAATGTGGGAGATGAGGGGGGATTCGCTCCGAATTTATCTCTAACGCGAGATGCTTTGGATGTGATTATTCAAGCTATTGAAGAGAGAGGTTTTACTATGGGAAAAGAATTTATACTCGGAATAGATGCTGCCGCAAGTGAATTTTACAAAGATGGAAAATATGATATCGATGGGAGAAAGTTGACTGAAGACGAACTCCTTCAATATTATCTTGAATTAATAAAAGATTATCCGTTAAAATCCATTGAGGATCCATTTGATGAAGCTGCTTTTCTTGGCTTTTCGAAACTTACTAAAAAAACCGATAAATCTATTCAAATTGTTGATGATGATCTTACTGTCACGAATATTAAAATTTTGGATAAAGCGATAACTCAAGGGGCTGGAAATGCTTTATTATTAAAAGTAAATCAAATAGGATCACTCACAGAAGCAATTGATGCCGCAAAGATGAGTTTTAACAATAATTTTAATGTTATGGTGTCTCATCGATCGGGAGAAACTGAGGATCCGTTTATTGCAGATCTTGCTGTAGGACTTTGTTCAGGTCAAATTAAAAGCGGTGCTCCATGTCGTAGTGACAGATGTGCAAAATATAATCAGTTACTTCGTATTGAAGAAGAATTAAATGATAAAGCAAATTATCCTTCTGATTTTAGGTCTTGGAGAAAGTTTCACTAATCAATGGATTTTCAGATTTTCTTAAATCTATATAAATTAACATCAATTTGTTTCCTCTTTTTTTCATGAAATTCAAAAGATTTTTCAAGAACCATATTATATGGAAGAACATAATCAATATGCCATCCCTTTTTTCGAGCAAAATTTCTTATGAATTTGTGAACATTTTCATGAGCAAGATGAATAGAATAAATAATGTCTGAAATTGAAAAAGCAGTTTCAAGGAAAGGTCTATCAGCACCAGGGTTTTGTACCCCAAAAGGGGGATTCATAATTGTGGTGATTTTTGGAGAGGAAGAGAGAAACTTTGGTTTAAATTGTAAGTTTCTCACATCAGTGCATAAGGGGAGAATATCCTTTTCCACTTGAAGATATATAGCATTCTGTTTTAAGATCTTAAGAGCACTATCATCAATATCAACGCTTATAATTCGAATTGGAGAGAAAAATGCGCTTGAAAGCGATAGCCGTCCCGTTCCCGCACCTAAATCAAAAATTAATTTATTAGTGATATCATTAAACTCAAGACCAGCGAAAAATATGATATCGACCGCACAAACAGCATCAATAGTATATTGTTCAAGCTCAACCTCTGGATTTGTAAATGATTCCGTATTTTGGATAATGGAAATGAGTTCTTTTTTCTTAATTTTTATTTCCTCTCTATATTTTATCGGATCTTATTAAGCATTATCAATAAATTTAATTTATCTAATAAATTTTAAATATATGAAGAGAACGAATATTAGAAAATTTAGACAAAGTGTTGAGTTATATGACAAAATCATTGAAAGACAAGGACATCGTGCTAACTGGAGAATATTTGGGAGTCGTTGAAGAATTTTTACCTGATAAAGATTCTACATATACAAAAGAGGGTAAGATTTTCGCCACTAAAAGTGGTCTTCTTAATGTAGATATAGATCAGAGAAAAATTGATATAAAGACACATAACGAAGAAGACCGTAAGGTCGTGAAAGTTGGTGATATAGTAATTGGGTCTATACTTTTTTTAAGGAAATATTCTGTTGGACTTAATTTCTATACTATTAATAATAAATTACATTTCAATTCCTATTATTTTGGAAATATTCATGTGAGTCAAATATCCAATCGCTATATTGAAAAGATAAATGATGCTTTTCAAGTTACTGATATTATTAGAGCGAAAGTAATTGAAGAAAAAAGCAATGAATATAATTTGAGCACAATAGGAAAGGATTTAGGTGTAATTCATAGTGATTGTAGTATATGTGGAACTCCCTTAGATAGAACAGGTTTTGATAAACTGAGATGTCCTATGTGTGGAAATATGGAGTCTCGTAAGCTGGCAAGTGATTATAGAGACGTCAGCCACGAGTTTAGATACTAATTTATTTTATTTTTAATCATTTTATATTATTTTAGTAGGTGATTATTTTTGGCAAGAGGAAAAAAAACCATGAGATTTTATAACAATTCAGGAAAGCTAGAGAATGTTATAGTGTTTCTAGAACAAGTCCAAGAAAAAATAAACTATATAAATATAAATTGCACAGTCGAGGGTAGAGATATAGAAATATCCTTATCGGGACCACAAGACCTACAACATCTGGCAACGGAAAGATTGAAAAGATTAGCCGATAAACATCTAGAATAATGGTAATTATTCATCTCAAAACCAAAAAAAATTTATTTTATTCTGTATTTTTATAATAAGCTAGATTTATAGGAGTTATTTTCATGGCAAAGAAAAAAAAGGAAGATTCTGATGAGGAAGAATTCGAAGAAATTGAGGAGTTTGAAAGTCAAGAAATAGAAAGTGTTTATCCGAAATTTGAAACTAAAGGAGAAGTATCAGCTGAGGTATCCGATGAAATCTTAACTGAAGAAGATGAAGAACTTCAAGAAGATTTAGATTTTGTAATGGAGGAAGAGGAAGAGGGGCCACGATATAAATATCTTGATCTTCAGATTAAGAGGGGAAACGGTAAAAATAATTATGAAATATTTATTGAAGGTCAATCTCACGGATTTCTTAATGTTTTTGTAAAGCATCTATTGAATCTGGAGGCAGTCGATTTAGCAGCTTACAAAAAAACAGATATTGAAGCACCAAAAATTTTTCTCAAACTTAAAGAAGGATATAAAATAAAAAAGACATTGAGAGATGGAATCGATTCTCTTAGAGATGAGGTTGTCTCTGTTCAAAAAGGATTTAAAGGTTTAATGTAATTTTAAACCTTACTCAAAATTTTTTAATTTTTCATTACTCCAAATTATTATATTATGGATTTTGGTTTTTTAGTGGAAAATATTCCAGAAACAAAAAAAGCCATTGGTACAGATAAAGGACTTGCTAAAATTGGAGATGGAATTGTAAATTTTACTTATTCTTTAGCAAAATCAATTTATTTGAGTAAAAAGTCATCTGGAAACAAACTAATTAGAACAGGAGAAAAGGTTAGTAAAAATATATTGGCTAAAGCTCTTAAAGATGCTGAGATGAAGTCGTTCGCAAAAAATAGAGCCGACAGTCATGATTTAGCGAATACTGTTGAAGCGGTCATTGCTTATGTTTGGTTAAAAAGATATATTTCAATTGAAGAGATAGTTATAATTCTATTAAATAATTTATCCGGAAATATTATTCATCGTATAAGAGAAGTGGATAATGCCGCGAAAGCATTTACTCATTTATTATTAGAAATAAAAAAATATCTCCCAGAAAAGGAATTGTGATTTATGAAAGAAAATCCAATAATTATGGGCTGCGATGATGCTACTTTTAGTCTTAAAAAAGGGACAGATAAGACATATCTCATTGGAGTTATATGTCAAGGAGTTCGAGTAGTAAAAGTAGTTAAAACTTTAATAAAAATTGATGGGAATGATGCAACTGAGCGGTTAATTTCACTCATACTAAAAAATCAAAAACATGTTCAATATATATTAACGCATACTATTACTTTTGGAGGGTTTAATTTGGTTGATATGAAGGAAATCTATGAGAAAACAAATAAACCGATGATTGCTGTGACGGAACGAGAGGTAAATCTGGATTCTGTAAAAATGGCGCTTAATAAAAAATTTCCCCTTCTTTCTTCTAATAAATTTGAAAAAATCATTAATGCAGGTCATCTTTATGAGACTGAAATCGAAACTGCCGCAGGTAAATCCACCATATATTTTCATAAAATAGGTATATCAATTAATGATGCGAAGAATTTACTAAAAAAAGTTTCAATAGATTCTAAGCTTCCTGAACCTGTTAGGATCGCTCATTTAATTGGAAGAGCTTTTCGAAGTACGTGAATAGTTAGTGGCAATTTTTTATTTTAGAAAAAGCCACATAATTTTGAGAAAAGAGATTTATTCATTTAAGAATTCATATTCTAAAATATTTCTCATTCTCTCTCTTAAATCTGCTCGTATCGCACTCATTCCATAGGTTCTCACGCCGAGCATCTTTTCTACATTTTCTGGATGGAGTGAATTTTCCAAATCTTGTTTATTTGCTATCGCGATAACTTTTGAACCTAAGTGATTAGAAAATCTTTCCAGGATTTCTTTTGTTCTCTCAACATTTTCCTCTGTTGAATCACATACTAACACGGTTAATCCAGAGCTCTTCAGAAAATCATTCCACATAAATCTGAACCTTTTCTGGCCCCCTAGATCCCATATGGAACATTTTTTTCCACTTAATATCGAGTCTTCAATATCTAAACCCACTGTTGGAGTTCTCTCCTTCACAATATCCCTTCCTTGCAATAAAGAGACAAGAGATGTCTTTCCTACTCCCGCGTCTCCAACAATACATATTTTACTCTTTCTTTCAACCACTATTATAGCCTTCTTAGAAAATTATTATCTTAAACTATACAAAGAAGGCTCTAATCATAAAAGAAAATAATACTTGGATAATACAAATAATTCCAAACTAATTTAAAACTAAAAATTTTTAGAAAAATATTTATAAATCATTATTTTCTCCTTTCTAAAGATGGAGATTTTAGTTATGAAAGCATTTTCCCTATTAAATCTCAAAAGTATTTTAAAAAATTATTTATATTGGTTTGTACAATAAAGTATTAATCATAATGATCGTTTATATTAATTCTTAAAATGATTCGGATAAAAATTAAAAATTATAAAATTGGTGTATTTAATGCCTTGGATAGATAAAGAAAAATGTGATGGATGTGAGATATGCATTGAAGAATGTCCCGCAGATGCTATTTCGATGATTGAGGGAAAAGCAGAAATTGATATGGTAATATGTATTAGATGTGGAACGTGTCATAAAGTATGTCCTCAACATGCAGCTAGACATGATAGTGAAAAAATTCCAGAAGAAGTGGAAGCGAATGTAATTTGGGTTAAAAATTTATTAAACAACTATGAAACAGAAAAAGAAAGAAGTGGTTTTATCAAACGAATACAGAAACATTTTCAGAAAGAGATAACTGTAAATGAAAAAACTTTAGAGAGAATAAAAGAATTTGTATAAGATAATTTTGATATAATAGAACCTAATCTTATATATCCAAGAAAGTTATATTCTTGACAGAAATAATTTAAAACTAATGAAAAAAAAAACCCTACTTATAAAAAAAAAGGGAATTCATTAATATTTAAAGATTCTTAACTTAATATTTAGAGGCTTTATAGTTCAAATATAGCTAAATTTTAAAAAAAATATATCTCAAAAGGTGAGAAAAGATGGTAGAGATCTTGATAATATGTAAGGATGGAACATTTAATTCATATCTTAGCACATTAGTTATTTCAATGAATTTGAAAAAAAAAGGCGAAGATGTTGCTGTTGTGTTTATGCAAGAAGGATTGGCAGCACTCATAGAAAAAAGATTTAGATTTTCTCCTGGTTTGGAACCATATTCAAAAGATATAAAAGATAATGCTGCGATGATGGGTGTTCCTTCAGACCCTTTTAAATTAATAGAGGAAGCTAATCATGTTGGAGTTCCCTTATATGCGTGTCAAGCATGGAGGAAACTTTTAGGCGGAAAACCACCAAAATTTGATATTCCAGAAGGGTTAGAAAAATTAGAATTATCAGATTTAGTTAATGAAATAACAAAATCAGCAAAAGTTTTTTCGATATAATATGCCAAATTAACAAATTAAATATTTTTTTATTTTTTTTATATCAACATAGGGTCTAACAGAAAATGAATGAAGAAATAATAATAAATGAAATAGAAGAAAAACGAAGGGCAAAAGACCAATTTTTTAAGTATAGCCCACAATCTCCAATTCCGTATGAAAAGCGATCTTCATTTGATGGATTAAATTATTATCCTGTAGATCTTTCCTTAAGATTTAAAATTGAACTCCATAAGCATGATGGAGAGAATTATGTGAAAATTTTGGATAATACAGGAGGACTTCGAGAGTATCCTCAATGGGGAGAATTCAGATTCAAAATAGATGGTAAAATACATACTCTCCAAGCATATAAACCCAATTCACATGAAGAAAGATTATGGATATCATTTAAAGACTTGACGAGCGGAAAGGAAACTTATGGAAGTGGGCGTTATTTGGATCTGGATGAAAATAATTGTAAAATAGAAGATGGAAGATGGATATTTGATTTTAATGATGCATATAATCCTTTTTGTGCTTATAATGAGATGTATTCTTGTCCCTATATCCCAACAGAGAACAATCTACCAATTAAAATTGAAGCTAGAGAGAAGATTCTCTTTTGAGTTTCATTAAAACAGAAAAATTTCTGGTATAAAATTAAATTATAAAAAGAATCAAAAAAAGAATGCAAAAAATAAATTTTTATTAGTTATAAAAAAGGTTTGAGTTAAGAGATTATTCTATTACTCTCCAGTTTCAAGATCCTTGACTATACCAACAGCTACGGTTCTACCCATGTCGCGTACCGCGAATCGACCCATCTCTGGAATGTCTTCATATTTCTCTATGCACAATTTCTTGATAGGACTTAATGTGACAATAGCAGCTTCGTTTTTCTTGATAAATTTAGGGTTATCTTCGATTACAGCGCCCGTCTTCTGGTCAAGCTTCTTTTTAAGCTCAACGAATTTCGCTGCAACTTGAGCGGTATGAGCATGAACAACTGGAGTATAACCTTGCGCAACTGCAGTAGGATGCCAAATTACAATGACTTGTCCAGTAAAACTCCCTTTAGGTGTAATAACGGTTGGTGGACTATCAGGTCGTCCTAAAACATCTCCTCTGTGTACATCTTCCAATGTAAGACCTCGGATACTAAATCCGATATTATCTCCCGGTTCTGCTTCTGGAATTTCTTCATGATGCATCTCTATACTTCGAATTTCACCTTTAAAGCCGGTTGGTTGAATAAGAATTTGGTCACCTTTTTTTAATACACCAGTTTCAACCCTACCCACTGGAACCACACCAGTACCTTTAATTCTATATGCATCTTGAATAGGTACTCGTAAAGGTTTGCCAGTCGGTTTTTCTGGTAATTGAAATTCATCAATTGCGTCTATTAAAGTAGGACCATCGTACCAAGGCATTTTATCGGTTTTTTCAGTGAGGTTCTCCCCAAGTAATCCACTTACAGGTACAAACGGAATCTTTTTTACAGGAAAACCAATATTTGTTAAAAGAGCTGATACTGATTGTACACATTCTTTATACCTATCTTCATCATAATCCCAGACATCAGCTTTATTAATGGCCACAACCAGTTGTTTGACGCCTAAGGTCTGTGCTAGATAGGCGTGCTCTCGGGTTTGGCCATTGGCGGCGATTCCAACTTCCATTTCCCCTTTCTTTCCGGAAACGACGAGGATTGCCGCGTCAGCTTGACTTGCGCCGGTAATCATGTTTTTTACGAAGTCTCTATGTCCTGGAGCATCAATGATTGTGAAATATTTATTTGGCGTTTCGAACTTTCTAAACGCTAAATCTATGGTGATACCTCTCTGTCGCTCTTCTTTCAATTTATCAAATACATATGCGTATGACCATGAATCTCTGTCAAATTCTTTCGCGATTTTTTCTAATTCTCTTGCTTCTCTGTCTGTTACTGCACCAGTTTTAATTAAAAGGGCTCCCATCATGGTAGATTTGCCGTGGTCGATGTGTCCGATGATAACTAAATTTAAATGTGGTTTGTTCGCCATTTTTATTTTCCTTCGTTTTATTTTATTTAAATATTTAATTATAATAATCTTCAATCTAATAAAACAATTTCAGTTTCATCAGATTAGATAATCACTTTAGATGTGATATTCTATTTAAATGATGAGGAATTTAAATTTTTTACGGAAAATTAATAAATGTTAACGAGTCTGCAAGAAGAAAAAACGAGATTAATTTAACAATTATCGATAATAATAATTTGAGGTCTATTGTAATCTGATAGAGATTAGTTAAACAATGAGTCATAAAAAGATATAAGCAAGATTATTGTTAATCTTAAATAATTTCTAAATCAGAATATAACATATTTTTGTTATTTTTAATTAATTGAAATAATTCAGAGATTTCTTTTTCAAAACTAACTTCGCGCTTATTATTATAAGATATTTTGGAGATGACTTTATGTTCAAGAAATTTCTGAAAAACTAAGTTCTCATTATGAAGATCTACATAAGTTTCTTTAAAATAATCCAGAAGATGATGGAGATAACATGCTTTAACAAAGTTTTTCTTCTCAGTATCCCGGGTATAGAAATAAACTAATTGACGATGAATATTATTTTCGAAGATACCTTCTTGAGTTTCCTCATAATCATGTTTTACCGCCCAATCCGAACCATAATCAATGCTTCTATTAACAAACTCGGCTATTTTGAGGGGGATTCCAGCCATCTTTGCCCATTTAATATGAATAAACCAGTTAGGTATAAAAAATCACTTACAAGAAAGTTTTTGATTCGATTTAATAATATTATATTTGTGTGATAGAAAAAAAAATATGGCATTTAAAGAATAAAAGTAAAAAATTAAGGATCGTTTTATAACACAAGATTATATAATTAGAAATCAAATCAAAATATAACGGAAATAAAATAAAATGCCGAAATCAAGAACCCCATTTCCGCACGAAGGAGATTTTGTGGTAGGACGAGTTGAAAATATTCAAAATCAATACGTCTATGTGGAATTATTAGATTATGAAGGTTTACCCTCAGAAGAGCATGCTAAAGGTATGATTCATATCTCAGAAATCTCTAGTCGTTGGGTAAAAAATATTAGAAATCATGTTAGACAAGGACAAAGGATGGTTTTGAGAGTAACCAGAGTGGATCCTTTAAAAGGTCATGTGGATCTTTCTCTTAGACGCACCAATGCCGCTCAACGCAAAACAAAAATGAAGGAATGGAAATATGCAGTCAAACTTGAGAATTTACTCCAATTTTTATGTAATGAATATGATGATATGACATTAGATAATGCCTACGAAAAAATTGGATTTCCCATATTAGCACATTTTAATGATAATTATCAAGAAGCGATTGAAGAACTTAAAGAAAACGGAAAAGAAATATTGGATAATCTTACAGATATATCTGAAGACATAAAGGAGATCTTTTTAAGAATTGTTGATGAGAATGTGGAGATTTCCACCGTGAATATTATTGGAAAAATCAAATTAAGATTTGATGATCCGAACGGTGTAGATCTTATAAAAGAGACGCTGAATGAAGCAGAAAAAGTATTAGAAAATCCTAAGAATACCAGAAATTTAGAGATTTCCTATATAGCTGCACCCTTCTATCGATTAGAAATTATTTCGAAAGACTATCTGGACGCTGAAAATATTTTATCTGATGCTTTAGAGGTTGTAGAGGAAAAAGCAGAAGAATTTGGAGCGATTCATGATTTCACTAGAGAATAATAAATATTTCGAAAAATGACACGATATTTAAAAAAATGTAAGGATTGTGGTAGATATGGATTAAAGAATCCGGAGTTGAAATGTAGATTCTGCGGTGGAGAATTAATTAATCCATGGCCACCAAAATATTCTCCAGTCGATAAATATCAAAAATACAGAATTAAATATTTTAAGGAAGAATTTAAAGAAAGATTTGAACAGAGCTAATCTATTTTAATAAATTCTGCTAGTTTCTCATTTACGAGTATTTTTGCGTTTTCCTGCGGTATATTTGCGATATCCTCTTTCTTAAAAGGTCCATAATTTAAAAGATCTATTCCTACTAATGCAGGAGTGTTTTTTATAAATCTAATCATCTTATAAGAAATTTGCTCGTGCATTTCAGATTTTTCTTCAATAATCTCATCGTGTAAAGTCTCTTTCAAATTATTTTCTATAGGGTTTGTATCATCATCTTCTAACTTCTCCTCATTAATAACAGATTTAATTTCTGGGAATGTGAATATCTTATCTTCCTCGTAAATCGAGAGAGATTTAACTTTTTGAAATCCTTTGATCGATGCGATCAAATTTTGGAAAAATAACTTTTCTGCTTCAAATAAGGAGTCGATATTAAGTTCTTCAAGAGTTAAAGCAGAATTAACTATTTTAATTTCTCGCATTTTTAAAAGATCATCAAATAAGAACTTCACATTTTGCTTGTAGGTTTCAATAATTTCTTTTTTTATCTCATTTTTTTCCTTTACTTCGAAATTTTTTATGAATTCCAAAAACTTCTTATAGTTTGTAAAGATATTCTGCGAAAGAACGGTTAACTCTTCGTTTTGAAATTCTTCAAGCCAATGATCATATAAATTTTTGTATTCTTTTAGGAGATCCATAAAAACGTAATTATTTATTGCTAATACAATAATTAAGTGTTTATATTAATTTATTATTAATTATTCTAACACAGCAACCTCTTTACATAAGAGAAAGATGGCAATATGATTTGGAACCTCAACAATCTCACCTTTTTCATAGGGACCGTAAGTTTCCCCTTTAATTTTGGTTTGGGGGACCTCTTTCTCAATGATTTTTATTTTATGTGTATTTTCAGCACTTTTAAAAATAATAGGATCTAAATCATCTCTCGTTTCATTTAAGGGATCAAATGCTTCTAATTCATCAATTAATAATTCTTGAACTTTAAATCCTGTTTTTCCATGTAAAGTCCCCGGATATCGGATTAATCTGTGAATATCAATAGTAACTGGCTCATCTAATTCCACTCCTACTTTATCAACAACACCATTTAAAAATTTCTTCCATGTGATTACATCAAAGCCCTCTATGCTCCATAAGTTATGATCATCAACTTTAAGGGTGTATAAAAAATTGTCTTTTGAATTTAAGAAACTTTTTATCACGTTCGAATTCAATCCAATTCTTTTTAAAAAATTATTTAATTGCTTATCAGAATAGGTTTGAAGCATATTGACTATTTTATTTATTATTTTTTCAGACCAGTCTAAATTTTCACGGATTAGTCCATAAATATTTAAGGCTTTTTTTTCCAACCCGAGGATTTCAAAAGAAATATTATGACCTGTTAAATAGTCTACAATTTCTCTTCTTTGATCGCTATCGAGAGTTCTAATTCTTTTATTTTCAACCTTTAAATGATAGCCTCTGTGTCCAGAGAAGGCAATATGCATTTCATCTGGTTGTATCGCAAAATCCGGAATGAGAAAATCATACATTAACTTTTTAATCTCATTTTTAGCGATCTCTAAACACTCTTCACATATCCAATTAATTGTTTTAAGTTTTAAACTTCCACATTTATCACATTTTTTCTTCATCCCTTTTCCAATAGTATCGCAGTCTTTACAAATCCATATATCATGATCTTCTTTACATGGCGTATAAAAATGGTCAACATCAATATCTACAATCAAATCGCATCCGATATATTGCTTTTGATCCATATCCGAATTTTCAGGCATGAGATATAATGATCCACTTGAATATGCATGTCTTGGAGCGTTATTAATAAAATAAGTTTTTAGTCCATCTATATCATTAAATCCTATATGCCGTATCATCATAGTCTCCTCTTTCCATGGGATAAAGCCGAATTCTCGTTGGGTAAAAGAACTAATTAATGGAATTCTATCCTTATTTTCTCTATAGTAGGCCTGAAAAAGACGCTTTAAAAACTTATGATTGATCATTTTTATCTTTGGACAATTTAAATTGATTAAAACTCACATAAAAAAGTGGATGTTTAATCTTTCTTGTCTCATCTAATTTTTTGGAGTAATATCCCTTTAAACACAATTCATCTTTATATTTTTCTGCTTTACATAAACTTAATGACTTTAAGGTTTCACATGAATGAGGATCATAACCTTTCTTTTTTGCAAACTCTACTTGATAAGTGGTTTTATCTCTGTCAAAATCTGGCAAAGTAGAAAAGATATCAACTATTTTCTCAACAGGATACTCTAATGCATGTAAAAAAAAAGTTAGAAACAACCTTTCATTATGAGTTAGATTTTGTCCTTCCTTCGCTTGGGAAAGTATATTTTTCACACATGGAGGAAAGATGGTAGATATATCTGCTCCTTCCTTAAATTTAAATTCGATTGAATAATCGTATTCTTCCTTAATTAATTCCCATTGATTTTTAATTATATTATAAATTTGTTCAAACTCTTCAATTTCAAGCAATTTAGACCTAAGTACTTCAAGATTTTGTTTATCTTTTTCTTTTAGCTCTAAAAATTTACCACGGACGTATTCTTGAAGAAGACGTACTAATCTTTTTTTTAAAATAAAGACATACCCCTCAGAAAGGGGATTGTTAACCAATTTTCTGTATTCGTCCCTCAAATTTGAAGATAGTTTTAAATAATCGATATAATGAATTCGGAAATTTGTCCTTAATACTTCTGTTTGATCCTTTATTTTATTTACACGATATTTTATTGGTATTTGATAATATTTTATATCTAGATTTAGATCCTGGAGTATTTTATAAAGATTAAAATCATTTTCACCTAATAATTCATCATATTGGATTTTTGAGTATAAATTTGCTATTCTATTAGTCAAAATATCATTATTAAGGATGAATAATAAAATTCTTAACATTAAGTAAAGATAAATATTCGTTTCATCAATTTTATAATTCTCTATAAATTCAATATTATTGAATGTTGCTTCAAAGAGGTTTAAAATTCTCTCTTTTAGATTATTCTTTTGTTTTGAAAGAACACTCATCGTAAATTTTAACGGATCTTGATTTCCAATATCTTCATAAACTTTCTTTAATGAAGGAAGCCATGGATAATGCTGAATTAATTCCGGAGAAATTGATTCAGAACTCATCATATCTTTTTAGACCTCATATATTTAATGAGAAAATGGTTATTGTAAAATAAAAAAAATATTACAACTAAATAAAATGGGAGTTAAGAGAATTACTAAAATATAGTGGAAATGGTAAATTGGGATATTAAAACTCATCCATGTCTTCGTCTTCATCAAACTCAGCCTCTTCTACTCTTGGAGCCAGAAAATAATTTAATTCTCCTCCTTCAAGTAGATTAAATATCATTTTAAGGGGATGGTCTGTTTTTAGGGAAATTTCAAGTTTCTCTGTAATTGAGGCTATTTTAAGTATTGCTTTTAAAAATGTCAAACTATATGCTCCCGTACTTGTCCCAGTGATCTCTGTTTCAATTAAATCTTCAACTCCCAAGCTATATACCATCTCTCCTATTTGACCTGAGGAACTAAATGTTAACCCTTTTCCTTCTTCAGATTTAAGATTTAATATTTCCGAATATATTTCAGCATCCTTAATCGCCTCAACCAAAAATTCAGGATCTATTACCCAAGAGGAAGGATATTCAATTGCCAGCAAATTATCCATGGGAATCTCTTCAATATCAATATCTAAAAGTGCTAAACTAAATGTTCTAGAACGAGTCATTCCCTCTCGTTGCATCACAATTCTAATTTTATTATCACTCTTTTTGAATTCAATTTCAATGGAATCATTTGTTGCACTCCTTTTCAAAATTTTATCTAAATCATCTAAATTTAAACCAACTTTAGTATCCTCTTGACATTCGTATTCATCAAAATCCTCGTTTTTGATGGTTAGCTTAAGTAGACAAATTCGGCTTGGATCCATAGCCGTTATGGTAAATTCATCGGGAGTTACCATAAATTCCGTCTCATCAATGATAGATGATAATGTTTCTACGATCCCTTTCAAAATCCGACTATTTTCTAATTTTAACTTAAAAGTCATATTACTGCTCCATAATTCGGTTTTATTTCAAATAATAATAGGAAATAAGATTTTTTTAATTAATAAGTTTGATATTACTGATTTAATAATCTTTTACTAAAAATTCTGTATCTAATTATTTATATTGAACTTTTATTTAATAACTATTATTATTATTATCTAATTGGAAGTTAATAATTAAACCAAGATGAGTTAACATGGAAAATCAATTTGCAAAACAGAGAATTATAAACGATATTCAGAATGAGGATTTAAAAATTCAAATAACAGGTTATATTAAGGATATCGGGGATGAGAACTCCTTCGTCTTAGACGATAAATCTGGACAAATCCCCGTGAAATTAAAAGATATGGAATTAAAATTTGATGAAGAAGATTTAATAAATGTGATAGGTGAATTGCGCATAAAAACAAGCGGTGAAAAGGTAATTGATGCTCAAATAATTCAAGATATGAATAAACTGAACTTCAAATATTACCGAAAACTATATGAGTTAAAGAAAGAACTGCTTGAAAAGTAAATTATTAATTGAAAAATGGTAGAGTTTTGTCCAGATTGCGGGGGGTTACTCAGGAAAAGAACGAAAAATGGAACAACATTCCTATTTTGCAGGTGTGGATATGAAAAAAAATTGGAACCGAATAATGCCGAAAAACAAAAAAGGATTGCAAAGAAGAAAAAGAAACTTGAAGAAAACTTAATTGTAGTCAATCATGATGATAAAATAACCGTTCATCCAATTGTGGAGAGAATATGCCCTAAATGCGGATTTAATGAAGCAGAAACGTGGCAAGAACAGACGAGAAGTGCAGATGAACCAAGTACTACTTTTTTCCGCTGTTTAAAATGTAAGAAAACATGGAGAGAATATTAAAATATTGGATCAGTTTCTCTTTTAGTATTATTCTTATAATACCCAGATATTTTTCTGATATATAGATTTAAACGTGAAAGAGTTGTTTCACGATCACTAAAAAACCAAATATTTTCTAATTAAGAATATGTCTAAAAAAAAATGTATAGTAATTAAAGACTATAAAGCATCTACATCTGATCCTATCAGAATTGAGGAAGGTGATTTATTGGAAGTGGAGTTTAGAGAAACTTATTGGAAAGGATGGATTTGGTGTAGAAGCATAGAGGGAAAAGAGGGATGGATTCCAAAAAATTATATTCAAATAGATGAGAAAAAATTTCGAGCAATTGCACTTAGAGATTATGATGCTATAGAATTAACAGTTAAGAAGGGTGAAAAATTTACAATAAAATTTGAAGAAAGTGGATGGGCTTGGGTATCAAATAAAGCTGAAAAAACAGGATGGATACCATTAGAAAATATTAAGATAATCTAAAAATAAACTATGAATTTTTAGGAAAGTACTTCTAAAATTTTAGTAAGAATACGAGCTTTTCCACCTGTAGATTGGAGAAGCGTTTTTCCGCACACTAAACACTCAACATCTGTGGCGGAACATCCAAAAACAACTTGTTGATTTCCACAGTTGAGACATTTAACCCTTAAAAATCTACTTTGTGGTTGCGGGATTAATTCTTTCAACTTTTTCTTTTGAGGCATTTTTTACAATTAAACCTTCTTTATTATTGATAATATTTACATTTAATGGATAGAACTTAAACTTGTTGCAGTTCAAATTTTTTAACTCTATAAGATTTCCCGTAGTGTTTTTTTCCACATTCACTACATTCAAATATGGGGACCGTTTTTTTATTGATTTTGGCATTCTTATGGAAGATTTCTTTTGGAAAAGAGCCATATCCTTTCTTCTTCCTTTCAATTCTTCTTCTTCCGTGATTGAGCTTCCGTTCCTTACCTGCTTTATACTTGCTAACGGTGTGTCTAGTATGTTTATGACAATTCGGACAATATCTGTTCACTTCTTTAGGAAATTTCATAGTTCTATCTCACTTTCTATAATTGTTAAACTTAGTATTTATAGTGATTTATAGATTTTAAATTTTTTTAGCTCTTTTAATTTAAGATAATATAGAAAAAATTAAAAAAAAAATTAAAGAATGAGAAAGCTATAATTTAAGTCTTCTAATCTGATCTCGATTCTGAACTATTTTATCAGGTGTTAGATCATA
>Ga0209918_1000239_pt1 | contig 40560 bp, 58 predicted proteins | sample SalPonD_shore_MG_FD_185712 | JGI IMG/M metagenome (GOLD analysis project Ga0209918, IMG submission 185712) | Salt pond soil microbial communities from South San Francisco under conditions of wetland restoration - Salt Pond MetaG... | ecosystem: Environmental > Aquatic > Marine > Intertidal zone... | reverse complement strand
GCGCTCGTCGCGCTCGATGCTGTGGCGGCCGAGGCGTTCGAGTTCGAGCAGTTCCTCGTCGCTGAGGCGGTCGAAGGAGAATTCCTCGCCGTAGGCGGCCTCCAACCGGTCGAAGTAGTCGGCAATGGGGGGTCGGTAGTCGTCGGTCATGGTCTCACCTTCGCAGTCGAATGGGGTGGGCGCGGCGGGCTCAGCACCAGGAGGCCTGATTGCCCGGCTGGTGCAGGATCTCCTGAACGTTGGCCTCGATGATCCGGTAGCCGACGTTGCCGTAGAGCTTCTGGCGGCCCTCGTTGAGCAGGTAGGTCGGGCTGCCCTCCACGCCGTGCTCGCGGCACAGCTCGATGTCGCGGCACAGCGCGGCCATGGCCTGGCCGTCGTTCAGGCGTTGGCGTATGGGTTCGGTCGGCAGGTCCAGCCCGGCGGCGATCTCGTACAGGCAGTCGAGCTGGCCGATGTCGCGATCGTCCTGGAAGAAGGCCCGGCGCACGCGCCAGTTGGCCTCCTCGAACAGGCTGCGCCCGTCGAACTCCGAGCGCGGCGCGGCGTCTATCACTCCGGCCTGCTCGAGCAGCTGTGCGGCCTTGAGGAACAGGTGGGCGTTGCACGAGCTGCGCGGCGCGCAGGCCTGCCAGACATTCGCGCTGACCGGCGCGTGCTCGAAGCGCTCGGCGACCTCGATGACGTGACGCCCGAAGCCGGCAAAGCCGCCCCGCTCGGCCCAACCCTCGCCGATGCGATGGGCAGTGTCGCCGAACAGGGGCACGAAGTGGTAGTGCAGCGCCAAGCGCTCGCCGAAGTTGCGCTTGAGCTCGTCGACACGGATCTGTGCCGTATAGGCCCAGATGCACAGGATATCGGAGAAGTAGTCGATGCGTAGATTGGCGTCGTCGGCCATGGCTGGAGTCTCCTGCGGCACGCGGCGCACCGCTGCCGTGGTTTGCGGTCTCAGTCGCGCCGTCAGTCCCGAAAGTTGTCGAATTGCAGCGGCAGTTCCAGATCGGCCTGGCGCAGCAGGGCCATGACCTGCTGCAGGTCGTCCTTCTTCTTGCCGGTGACGCGCACCTTCTCGCCCTGGATGGCGGTCTGGACCTTGAGCTTGCTGTCCTTGACCTGCTTGACGATCTGCTTGGCCAGGGGCGTATCCAATCCCTGGCGCAGGGTCACGCTCTGGCGCGCGTGCTTGCCGGCGGCCTGGGGTTCGTCGATCTTCAGGCAGGCGATATCGATGCCGCGTTTGGTGAGTTTGTTCTCGAGGATATCGAGCATCTGCTTGAGCTGGAACTCGGACTCCGAGGTCAAGGTGATGACGGCCTCGTCCTGCTCGAAGTGGGAGTCGGTGCCCTTGAAATCGAAACGGTTGGCGACCTCGCGGCTGGCCTGGTCGACGGCATTGGTCACCTCGTGCATATCGACCTCGGAGACGACATCGAAGGAAGGCATGGTTCTTTCTCCAGCGTCAGTGCGCGGCGTCCCGCGCGCCCAGGTGGGTTCGGGCCCAGCGGCGCAGCGGTGCGAAAAAGGCATCGAGCGCCGCGCGCCGCCGCGGCGACAGCCCGCTGGTATCGGCCAGTGTGTCGAACAGGACCAGCTGCGTGAGCAGGTCGGCGGCGGCCTCATTGGGATGATAGATGTTTTGGCTGATGGCGAACACCCGCGTATACGCACTCACCTCCAGCAGCGGCCGGGCGCTGGGTCGGCCGTCGGGCTTGCCGATCACCCGGGCGCGGTCGCCGTCTCGGCGCACGTCGACGGCCAGCATGCGAAAGTCCTGCGGCATGCGCTTGGGGCCCGGTCCGTCGGAAAACACGACCAGCGGCCAAATGTAGCGCACGGCCCCGCTGCCCTGCGCGTGCACCGGAAACAGCCAGCAGCAGAACCGGCCCGCGGTCGAGCCGTCCGGGTTGGCCAAGTGGTGACGGCGCAGCCACGGACTGCGGGCGACGGACTTGACGCGCACGAAGCCCCAGACCTTGCGGTACAGACTGTCGAACAATCCCGGCGCCGTGCGCTGCAGGACGTGGATACGCTCGTGCAGCAGGATGGTCGCGGCCGCGGCGAGGGCATCGCGTGCGGGCAGGACCGCGTCGATGCGCAGCAGGCGCTCGCAGACCGACTGCGACAGGACGATATACCGCCCGCGCGTATGGGGCAGCCCGCCCTCGATATCGTCGGCGACCTTGAGAAAGCGCCACGGCAGCCGCGCCAGGCGCGGATAACGGCTCAATGCCGTGTCGATACCGTGGGCCAGCCGCGTGATGACGGCGCGCTCGTGCGCGTTGAACTGGCGAACGCCCGCCCGATAGCGCGCCCGCGTCTCGGCGCGCGCGGCGGCCAGGGTCTTGTGGGTCAGGGGCCTGCCCGTCTTGGCGGCCATCTCCATGGGCTGCAGGGTTTGGAAATAGGGCTGGAGGTGGTCGTCGACGATGGCGCGGGCCGCGGCGGCCCGATTCAGAAACGTGATCGAGGCACCGGCGGCCGGCAGCGCATAGAGCGCGCCCAGACCGTTCACAAGCACCCACGCAGCCAACAGCGCCCGCCGGTGCGGGGCACGGCCGAGTGACGCTCTCACCGGGCGCTCACGCCTGACCGACCTCGTCGTCGGCGTTGTCGAACCATTCGACGACGTGGCATTCCAATTGCTCGGGGTGGACGTGGGTCTCGGCGATCACCCGCCCGCGCACCGAGATACCGGCGCGGTGCACGCTGTCGGCAGCGCCCGAGACCAGCGGGTGCCACCAGGCCAGGGGCCGGCCCTCGGCCAGGCGCCGGTAGGCGCAGCTCGCCGGCAGCCAGCTCCAGGCGGAGCCCTCGGTGCCGGCCTCGGCCGGGTCGAGCAACAGGCAGTCCGCGACGCGCTCGCTGCGGTGGGCGTAGTCGGTGCAGCGGCACGAGTCGGGGTCGAGCAGATGACAGCTGACGTTGGTGCAGGCCCACTCGCCGCTGTCTTCGTCGACCAGCTTGTTCAGGCAGCAGCGCCCGCAGCCGTCGCACAGCGACTCCCACTGGGCCCGGCTCATCTCGGTCAGGGGAATGACCTCCCACCACGGCCGCGCCTGCCCGGCGCCGTGCGCGGCCTTGTCTCTCAACGGTGTGCTCCTGGCCATGGGGGCGGACTAGTCCTCGATCCAGCCCTGCAGGGCCTCGATGATCTTTTGGGCCTGATCCTTGCTGGAGATATTGAACTTGGACTTTTGCTTGTACTCGCCGTAGCGCTTCTGATAGCGGCGGATGGTGTACTTGTCGGGGCCGTATTCGCCCTTCTGACGGTCCCAGTCCTGATAGCGGTAAATGATGGTGGCCCAGGCCCCTTTGGTCAGGACCTTCTTGTCCAGTTCCTTGGTGACCTGGATGCCATCCTCTTCGTAGTTGACGGTCAATTCGTCGACGGTTTCAGCCATACCAGCTCCAACATTCGAATAAGGGGGCTCGGCCCGGAGGCGGATTGTAGAGGCGAGGCCCAACCGGACCCACGCGCGCTCGAGCGGGCCGCGGCAGCGTCCAGATCCCGATGGCGATAAAGCCGAGGCCGGCGGCCACCGACAACACCCGCGGGCTGAGGTAATGCGACAACACGCTGCCGACCCCGACCCCAATGGTCGAGATCAGCACCAGCGCCCCGGCCGCGCCGAGAAACACGGTCCACCGCCCGACCGACCGGTCGGAGGCGAACAGGATGGTCGCGCAACCGGGTCTTGTCACCCGGATCCGCGACAAACACGGTGCCGAACACCGCCCACAACACCTTCCAATCCATCACGGCCTCGTGGAAGTCTCGCGATCGACGCCCCGGGCGATCGGCACGAGCGGGGGCATCCGGCTTCCTGCGGGGACCTGGGCTTGGACGGGTTTCCTAAACGGGGGGATTGACGCTGCAGCGGTAGGGGCGGCCTCTAGTCGACGACAACCACGTCTTCGGCTTGCAGGCCCTTCTGTCCCTGGGTCACCGTGAACTCGACCTTCTGGCCGTCCTGCAGGGAACGGAAGCCCTCGCCGCGAATGGCACGAAAGTGCACGAACACATCTTCCCCCGCCTCGCGCTGAATGAATCCATAACCCTTGCCGTTGTTGAACCACTTAACCGTTCCGGTCTCACGTTCAGCCATGATGCTCCACCCTCTTTGTCACTCTTGGTATCGTTGTATATTTCATTAATAGCCTGCATAGGCTTCTGCAAGCATACGCCAAAACCCGGCGATTTTGCCAGCAAACGCCCCGGCCCCCGGCGCCAATGGCCCCCGGCGCGGCACCCCGTTGGGGCCCGAGGCCGGCCGGGCCCGGTGCCCCACAAGCGCCACGTCCTGCATTATCTACTTCATTTTCAATCACTTGCACGCCGAACGCCGACCGGCAACCCCGCTCCCGGGGACTCACAGCAGCCGGCGTGCCTGCTCGAACAACTCGCGCAGCGAATCGCGGGCACGGTCGATATCGGCGCCGGACCACTGGGTCGCACCGGCCAGAAAATCGGCGTGCAGGAGGCATTTGTCGGCCAGGGCCCGGTCGATGCCGCGCAGCTCGACGGCCGCCTCGTTCCACAGGCGAACCAATTTCGCCTCGCGCTCACGATCGGGGTGCTTGCGCTGCTTCAGGCCGGTCACGTAGGACTTGGTTTCGCCGCTGGCCGCATAGACGGCCAACAGCGCGCGCTTGTACTGGGCGTCGCTGCGCCCGTGGTGCTCGGCGGCGGCCTTGAGCAGGCGCACGATGGCCTTGAACAGGCCGACGAGTTGATTGAGTTCGACCACGGCCGGCCCTAGGCGCCCGGGCCCGGCGGGCAGGCGCCGGGCGCGACGACATGCAGGTGCAGACGATCCGCGCCGACCCCCGGTCGGGCGGCAAAGGTCTCGAACACGGTCCGCAGGCGCGGCTCCCAGGCCGGCGGGTCGTCGACGCCGACCACGGCGCGGAAACGGTTCAGGCCCAGACGGTCGCGCTCGCGTTGGCCGCGCTCCAGGAGCCCCGCCAGCGCCGCCGCGGCAGAGGCGGGCGATGCCGACACGGGCACCAGCACATAGATCAACAGGCGTTGGCCGATGAGCAGGCGACGGTAGGCGGGCAAGTCGCCGGTGGCCGGCAGCGGCGCGTCCTCGATGTGCTCGAAGACCGCCTCGGGGCATCCGCAGCCCAGGACCTCGCGCACGAAGCGGCGAACGCCGGCCGCGCTCTCAGGAACGGCGCTCACCGCGCGCCCGGCCGAAATGGGTGATCGCCAGGAACACCGACCAGAAGACGACCACCGCCACCAGCCAGTAGCAGCCTGTCCAGAATGCCGCCTCGGCCGCGCCCAGGTAGGGCATGCTGTGCTGCGCGGGGGCCAGCCCGTAGATCCGCGGGGCCAGGTCGGTGTGGATCCACTGCCCGAGGAAGTGACCCGCCAACAGCAGCGGCACCAGCCAGCCGGCGCTGAACACCACCACCAGCGCCACGCGCAGCCCCCGCACGGCCTTGCTCATGGCCCGGCCCCCTGGCCGCTACACGCCGTTGACATGCGCACTGACATACCAGGCGGTCTCGGCCAGCGACAGCAGGTTGAGCAGGCCGTGCATGAGCACGGGCGTCCAGGTCGAGTCCGTGCGGACCCGGGCCGCCCCGAGGATGAGGCCGAAGATGAAAATGCTCGCGACTTCATAGGTATTGTATTGCAGGTGAATGCCGGCCCACAGCAGGGCGGTCACCAGCACCGCGCCGCTGGCCCCCAGGCGCGAACGGCGCAGCCCCGTCAGCAGAAAGCCGCGGAAGAACAGTTCCTCGAACACCGGGGCGGCGACCGCCAGGGCCAGCCAGAACAGGGCGGGATTGCCGGCCGTCGCGTAGGTGGCGCGCATGAACACGGGCACGACCGGGCGCCCGAGCAAAGTGGTCAAGGCATCCCAGGCCACCGCGGCCAGCACCATCAAACCGAGCCAGCGCAGCAGGGCCGCCGTGGGCACGGGCCGCAGGCGCAGATACTGGCGCAGGGGGTCGGTCTGGCGCATGCGGGCAAAGCCCACGATGAGGCCGGTGCAGACCACGGCGGTCGCCAGGGTCGACAGGGCCAGCAGCAGACCGTTGGTCTGGGCCGCGGCGGCCATCGCGCCGGCATCGGCGCTGGGCTCGCGGCCGAAACGCACCACCAGATAGACCAGCGCGACCGCGGCCTGGACCAGCACGAAGGCCGCGGCGGTCACCAGGGCGAAGCCCAGGGTCGCCCACGGGCCCCAGGGCGCCGGGCCGTGGCCGGCATCGGCGCTCGTGGCGCGGTAGTCGTTCATGGCGACAGTTCCCGTGGTCGCGGCAAGGTCGGCGGCCGATCAGACGGCGCCGCCCCACCCGTGCGCTGTACGCGTCGTTGATGTCAGGTGTGACAGGCCGGGGCGTCCCGCGCCCCTTGTTCGCCAGCATAGCAAAGCGCCCCGGGAATCGACACAGGCGCGAGCGCGGGAAGGCCCGCTGCGCCGGCCCGCGCGCCAATCAGGCTCCGGCCAGGATCGCCAGCGCCGTCTGCACGTGCTCTGCGGCCTCGATACCGCCGTCGGTCAGGTAGCCCCCGTCGGCCTTGGTCAACAGACCCTTGGCATGCAGGCGCTCGACGGCCTCGCGCATGGCCGGCTGCGCATTGTGGTGAACCTTCAGGCCTTCGCCGATATTGGCGAGGTTGTAGCTGGCGAGCAGTTCGATCTCGGCCACCAGCTCCGGGGTAATGGCGGGTATGGGATTCATCGGACGGCACTCCTGTGGGATGGGACCGAGACGGTCAGTGCATGTACGCGTAGCCCTGCTCGAGTTCCAGGCGCGTGATCTCCGCGTCCGCCATCGGGACCATGGTCACGAAGCCGTGGATGTCCTTGGGGTGCAGGCCCTGGCGCGCCGCGGCCGCCTTGCACATGCGAAAGTGGATGGTCGTACCGATACTCAGGGCGTGTGCCCGCTGCATCAGGCGCCGGTAGCGTGGGTAGTTCCTGGTTGCGAAGAACTTGATCGCATCGCCGTGAATAATGATGACGATGGAGGAGTCGAACGGATCGGCGTTGTACAGCTTGCTGAGATAGCTGGCGCGGTCCAGGATGTTGCGCACGCTCGCCTCGTCGCCCGCCGTGAGGTCGTAGAGCACGTGATGGGGCCGATAATGGATTGTCGGCGCCTTGGCCGTGCCCCAGGGCGCATTGGGGGCCTCGCCCCCGGCGGCCCGCACCGCCGTTGCGCCCGCCAGCGTCCCGAGCAGTAGAGACGACACCAACAGCCAAACCTTGCAGCGCATACGATCTCCTTCCCCACGGGCCTGCCCCGCCTGCATTCGCATCAAGCCGCCACTTTAACACGGCGTTCACGGCCCGCCGGGGCAGGCGCATTAGCCCCGCGCCAGCGGGGCTTTTCGGCCGCGGGCGCCAGGGCGTGCGGCCTTGAGCCCGACAGGACGCGCCTTCGCGGCGCCCGTCACCTTGGCACGTTTCGTGCCCCGCCTTACGACGTTGTCCGCCGGACCCTCGGCGGACCTTGTCTGCAACCCGACATCCACAAGGAGGTCACACCATGAACAAAGCATCTCGCTGGTTGGCCGGCGCCTTCGGCCCGGCCCTGCTCGCAACGCTGCTGGCGCTGGGGCTGTCGGCCACCGCGGCGGCCGCATCCGCGCACAACACCGTCGTCGGCGCCTACCCGGCGCCGCCCAAGGGTCCGGGCAGCGGGCGGCTCGATGCCTGGAAGGTCGGCCTGCCCAACGCGCGTGTGAGCCGCTTCGGCGCCGCCCACACCCGCAGCGGCAACAGCTTCTACGTCGGCTACGACGCCTATCATAACCGCATCTATGTGCCCACCGAGGCCGGTACCACCAAAATACTGAACGCCGAGACGCTCAAACCGGTCGGCCGGTTCCAGAGCCTGCCCGGTGCCCGCGTGGCCAAGGTCACGCCGGACGGCTACCTGGTGCTGGAGCTGTCCGCGCACAAACTGGTGGCCTATCTGACGGGCGACGATCAACCGCTGTTCAAGGTGCCGGTCGGCGGCAACGCCCTGGCCATCAGCACGGACGACGAGCACGCCTTCATCGGCGGCAATAGGGACAAACAGGTCACGGAGATTGCGCTGCCCACCGGACAGATCGAACACCATTTCCCCGTCGCGCACAGCGGCGACATCGCCTGGGTCGACGGTCAACTGTTCTCGGCCAACATGCGCTCGGGCGTCATGTCCGCGCTGAACCCGCGTACCGGCCACGTCAAGCGTATCCACACGCCCGAGGCCGACCCCGACTTCAGCTATCACCACATCCCCCGGGCCAAGGCCGGATTCATGCAGATCGCGGCGGACCCTCAACACGACCGCCTCTATGCGGCCGGCTTCTCGGGCCACGTACTTTCCTTTTCCACCAACCGCGACCGTTATCTGGGCGAGGTGCCGGTCAAGCTCCAGCCCAAGGGGCCGGACAAGCTCAGCGGCCTGGCGCTGGTCGACAACGGCCGCGAGGCCGTGGTGACGGCAGAGAACCGCAAGGAGACGGCGCTCATCCGCCTGAGCAACGGCAAGGTGCTCCAGGCCCTGCCGCACACGGCGAGCAATCGGTGGGTCAGCCTGCACGGCTGAGTCCCGGGCGGGCGCCCGGTGACAGGGCGCCCGCGCCTCACACCTCGAGCCGCCCCTCGCAGGCGGCCCGGGCCAGGGCCGTGCCCTGCGCCAGCACCCGCCGGCGCCAGGACGCCGACGAGGGACACAGCGCGGCACGCAACCGCGCCTTGCTCGGGTGTGCGAGATCGCCCGCGCCGTGGAAGTGCCAGCGGTTCTCCTCGCGCAGCGCGTGCAGCACCCGCAGCGAGGCGTAGGTCCCGAACTCCTGCGTGAGTGCACGCACACGCGCCTGCGGCAGCCAGGCGCCGATTGCATTGACCAGGCCGCCGCGCACGGCGTAACCAGCGCTGTCGGCGCCGGGTTCGTCGGCGCCACCTTCATCGAACACCGAGGCCCGGCCCCAGGGCCCCAGACCCGTGTGCACGTCGATCGCGACCACCCGGTCGACCGCGCCGAGGCGGCCGCGCAGCCAGTCCCGGTACAGGCGCGGCCCGGGCTCCAGGGCGTGTCCGCCGTAGAACAGGCCGCGGGGAAACTCGTACTGCCCACCGGCGACGGCCTGGCGCACCGGCCCGAGGCCATAGCGCAGCACCGCGCCCAGGGCACGCCCATAGAAGCCGTCGCGGCGCGGCGGCGTGGGTGGGTTGAGCAGGCGATCCAGGGCCCGGTAGCAGGCCGGGGCGCCGGTCCAGACCTGCCCGCCGGTCAGGCAGTTGCGATTGAGGTCGACGTTGTGTTCGTTGGCCCGACGCAGCCAGGCCATGCCGAAGGGGTTGAGGACGTGGATCAGGACCAGCGCCTGATCGAGGTTTAACGCCGGTGGAGCTTGCAGCAGGGCCCGCTGCACCGCCGAACCGGCGAAACCCTCCGCGCCGTGCACGCCGCTGGAGTGCAGCACCGTCCGTGACGGCGAGGACGCCCCGAGCCAGGCGATATCGATGGTGAGCGCCTCGCCCTGCGGCCCGAGGGGCTCCAACGCCAGGTGCTCGAGCCGCGCCCCGGCCCGTTCGGCCTCGGCGCGAAAACCCTCGCGCGCCTCGCCGTAGCTCGGGGCGAAGAACCGTTCGGGGCGTTCCCAGGCCGCCGCCCGCGCCCGGCCCACCGCGCCCTACTGGGCCTCGCCGCCGGCGTCGGGCCCGTTCATCACCTGCTCGCGCACATACTCGCGCAGCGCCTCCTCGGCCGTCTCGCGGCTGCGAAACGGGCCGTGCTCGACGCCGCCGCGCGTGGTGAAATACCAGGCATCGCCCACGTTGTGCAGCCGCGCCGTGCGGCTGCGAAAGCCTTCATTCTCGCCCTGCCTGCTCACGCCCATCGCTCGTCTCCCGTGGCCCACTCGCCCGGCTGGTCTGCTCGCCGCTGTGCGGACCCAGCATGCCCGCTCACCTATTACAGGTATACGACATGACGCACAGTCCGGCCAGTGTCGGGGCCGGCGCCGGGGCCTTCAAGCGCCGCGCCAGACCCCCACCGCCAGGACCAGCCAGGCGATGATGAAGGCCGTCCCGCCGATGGGTGTGATCGCACCGAGCCAGCGCACGCCGCTCAGGGCCAGGATATACAGGCTGCCCGAGAACACGACGATGCCGAACAGCATCAGCCAGCCCGACCACTTGATCGATGTCGACTCGGGCAGATGCGCGGCCACCAGTCCCACGCCCAACAGGCCCAGGGCGTGGTAGAAATGATATTGATTGGCCGTGTGATAGACCGCCATCATCTCGCTGCCCAGGCGTCCGCGCAGCGCGTGGGCGCCGAAGGCCCCGAGCAGGACCGCGAGCATGGCGTTGAGGCTGCCGAGGATCAAAAACAGCTTGGACACTGCACTCATGGAAACTCCTTCATGGGTTGTCGGCCGGCACGCCGGCCGGCGAGGCCGAGCCCATCGTCTCGGCCTCGATGAATACGCGTTTGACGCGCGGGAAGGCCTGCTTGATCGCCTTGTCGATACGCGCCACGGCCCCCTCCATCGCCGGCACCGTGGTGGCGTCCTGAAACTCCACGCTGATGTTGGCGAGAATGAAATTGGGCCCCATGTGCATGGTCAACACCTCGTTGACCCGCACCACCTCCGGGAAGGTGGCCACCAGGGCGCGGATGCCGTCGATCACCCGCTGGTTGGCGCTCTCGCCGATGAGCAGCCCCTTGGTCTCGAACGCCAGCCAGGTGGCCGTCCCGCCGAGGATGAAACCGATGACGATGGAGGCAGCGCCGTCGAAATAGTGGATGCCGGTCAGCTGGCCGAGCAGGATCGCCACGAAGGCCACCGCCAGGCCGAGGATGGCCGCCGAGTCCTCGAACAGGACCACGAAGGTCGAGGGGTCCTTGGCCCGGCGCACGGCCTCGATGTAACCCCATTTCCCCTTGGCGCGGGAGAACTCGCGCATGGCCAGGAACCAACCGGCGCCCTCGAACAGGATGGCCAGCGCCAGCACGATGTAATTGACCGTCACGTTCTCCAGCGGAGCCGGATTCAACAGGCGGTGCACGCCTTCGTACAGGGAGATGCCCGCGCCGACGGCGAAGATGAGGATGGCGACGATGAAGCTCCAGAAATAGACCTCCTTGCCGTAACCGAAGGGAAAGCGCGCGTCGGCGGGCCGATCGGAGCGGTGCAGGCCGTAGAGCAGCAGGATCTGGTTGCCGGTATCGACCACCGAGTGGATACCCTCGGAGAACATCGCCGAACTGCCCGTGATCAGGGCGGCGGCGAACTTGGTCAGGGCGATCAGGGCGTTGGCCGTCAGGGCGGCGTAGATGACCTTGCGGGATGAGCCTGCCATGCGTCGTTTTCTGGTTGTTCCTCAGTTGTGGCACGCCGCGATCGCGGCCACTCGAGCCGGGGCGCCGTGCCAAGGGGCGGGGTAGGTCTACCGTAGTCCCCTGTTAGGACCCGGCCGCCGGGAACGCGGTTCCCCCCCGCGGTCGCGGGACCCCTTCTCTTGATAAGCCATTCCTAATATACAAGATGCGCAGGGCCCGATTGTACGTCATCGCGCTTTGATCCCGGTCAAGGCCTAGATCACTTCCAGTCTGTATGGTTTATTGCGCAATACCACTACAAAAAGGAGGTTATACGATGCATCCCGACGACAAGAGCATGGCCCTGAATGTGGGCAAGACCGTGCTGGTGCTGGTCGGCGTCATGTGCCTGTTGATTCTGTTCGCCAACCTCATCACCTGAGCACAAACGCGAGCGCCGGTCGGGGTCCGCCTTCGGCTCACCGCGGTGGGCCCCGCCCCGGCGCCGGCACGCGGTGGCGCCCCGCCGGGCCCTAGCCCGGCGCGAACAGCGCCGAGGTATCCGCGAATATCCGGTACTCACGCGCCCGATCCCCGCTCAGGCGCAGGATGTTGGCGAAGGGCACGCGCAGTTCGCTGCCGTCGTGGCGCGTGTAGGTCACCTCGCCGTGACAGGCGACCACGTCGTCGACGGCCCAGGCGCCGGTCAGCTCGTGGCGCAAACCGCGCACCGCACCGAAAAAACCCGCCACGGCGGCCTCGGCCGCCGCCCGCCCGTGCACGGGCTGGGCATTGGCGAAACGGAAAACGACGTCATCGGTCAGGTACCCGGCGAAGCGCTCGGCGTCCCGGGCGTCGATCGCCGCGAACAATCCATCCAACCAACTCGTATCGGCCATTACAGTCTCCCTAATCCCGCTGCGTTCACTGCGCCGGGCGCACGCCGTGGCGCCCCGCGCCGCTGCCCGCCCCGCTCGACTCGACCGGCGTGAGCACGGGCGCGGCCGCCAGGGCCAATACCGCCAACAGGCCCACGATCCCCAGCGCCAGGCGCAGCCGGGCGCCGGCCTGCAGGTGCTTGCCGAACAGGTTGGCGATGAAACGCCAATGCAACACCAGATGCACGGCGAGGACGGCAAAAAATACCAGGGCGATCCAATAATGGATGCCGCCCCAATCGTGCCGGCTCAGGCCCCAGACGCTCGACCAACGCCCACTGCCCGGCGGCAGGACGTAGCGCACGAGCACGCCCGTGGAGGTCAGAAACACGAAGCCTATGAAGGAGATGATATCGATCAGGGTGATCAGGCTGGCACGGTGCATGCGTTCGGACCCCGGACCCCCTTTGCCGAGCGTGGGGGCAGTCGCGTTATACTTATCGAAAACCCCGGCAGCGTTCCATCCGACACCCAAAAGGCGCGAGCACGACATGACCGACACACCCCGCACTACCTACCTGAGCCTGCCGGGCGATGCCGACCAGGACGAGCGCCAGACACTGGTAATGAAGCTCGAATGGGAACGCGGCCTCCACCACGCGGTCTTCGAGCCGAACGACCCGCATCGCCTGCGCATCGACTACGACCCCGCGCACTTCAGTGAGCTGACACTGCTGGACACGGTGCGCGGCCACGGCTGGCGGGCCGAACTCACGGGCCCATAACCGACGAGGGCCCGTTGGTCGGAACCGGTTGGCCGGAACCGGGTGGCTGCCGGTCGAGACCGCTGCGCCGAGCGCGGCCTTCACGGATGCGGCAATGCATCAGTCGCGGTTGACGATACGCTCCATGGACCGCACGACGAACAGATTGCGAAAACCGATGAACAGCAGACCGAACACGGCCACGCCGAGAAACACCAGGCGCACGTAGGTATCCGTGTTGCGCGGGGCGTGGCCCAACAGATAGGTCGTGCCCACGGCCAACAGCCCGATGCCGAACAACAATACCAGCAGGCTGAACGCCACGTTCAGGGTCTTTCCCGTCACTACCCGCATTGGCTTTTCCCCCAAAACCGGTTATTCGTATGATTGTTGTGCCACCGCTCGCGCCGCGTTGAAAGGCGGCGCCAAGACCTCGCCTCGGCCCCGCTCATATCGCGCTGGGCATCGTATCGGCCCATAGGTCGCGGCCCATGCGCACGGCCGCCTCCACGCCCGAGTAATAGCCGGGCACGAGCTGGACCTTGCGATAACCCAGGCGGCCATAGAAGGACTGCGCGCTGCGGTTGCTCGCGCGTACCTCCAGGTACACGGTCGAGATTCCCGCGGTCAGGGCCGAGGCCTCCAGCCACTCGATGAGGTGGCGGCCGATGCCCAGTTGACGCAGCCCCGGGTGCACGGCGAGCAGATTGAGGCGAGCCTCCTCGGCGCCAAAGTACATAATGGCAAAGCCGGCCAACAGGCGCCGGGCCCGGGCCGCCAGGACGACGGTATCCGGACAGCGGATGCTGCGGGCGACGCGATCCGGGCCCCAGCTCCAGCCCAGGCCGGTCTCGATGTAGTCCCGCGACATGGCCGCTATGGTCTGGGCCTCGCTCAGCCGGGCCAGACCCATTTCCACCACTTGCTTCATAACCTCACCCCGGCGGCCGCTACCCGGGGCCGCCAGCCTTCACCACAGAATGTCGCGTTTCCAGGCAAATCGCAACCGATAGCCTATAACAGCGCGATTCTGCCCGCCTTGACCCTGGAGTATAGTACAGGGTTTATAAAGTTCTCCGAGGACACCGTCATGGGATCGCTGAGCATCGGCCAAGTGGCCAAACGTACCGGCGTGAGCGTCGAGACCGTGCGCTTCTACGAACGCCGGGGCCTGATCCCCGAGCCGGCGCGCAGCGCGGCGGGCTATCGCCAATACCCGCCGGATACGCCGCGGCGCGTGCGCTTCATCCAGCGCGCCAAGGCCGTGGGCTTCACGCTCGGCGACATCCGCGAGCTGCTGGAACTGCGCACCCGCCCGGAGGTCACCTGCGCCGATATCCGGTCCCGTGCCCAGGTCAAGCTCGAGGAGATCGGCGCCAAGCTCGCCGAGCTCGAGCAGATGCGCCGGGCCCTGACCCGCCTGGCCGCGCAGTGCAGCGGCGAGGGGGCGTTGAGCGAGTGTCCCATACTCGATGCCTTGGAGGATGATGATGACGAACCGAACCCCGCGGGTAGAACTGGTCTATGAAGAGGGTTGCCCGAATATCGAACCCGCCCGGGAACTGCTTCTGCGCGCCTTCGAAACCGCCGGTCTGACACCCCGCTGGTCGGAGTGGGACATTGCCGAGTCCGACGCACCGGAGCGCGTCCGCGGCTACGGTTCGCCGACCATCCTGGTCGACGGCGACGATGTCGCGCCCGAGACCGCCAACGAGGCCTCCTGCTGCCGCGTCTATGCCGACAGCGACTCGGGCAACAGGGGCGTACCCGCGTTGGCGCGCGTCGTCTCCGCCCTGGGCGCCAGCCAGTCTGCGGCGGGCGATGCCGGTGGAGGAGGCGGCGATACGGGCAAACGCATGCACCTTGCCGCCCTGCCATCGATCGGGCTGGCCCTGCTGCCCAAGCTGACCTGCCCGGCCTGCTGGCCCGCCTATGCCGGCCTGCTCAGCAGCCTGGGCCTGGGCTTTGTCGATTACAGCCCTTATCTGCTGCCCCTGACGGGGTTGTTCCTGGCGCTGACCCTGGCGGGTCTGTTCAGCGCAGCGCGGCGCCGCGGGCGACGCAAGACGCTCGCCTTGGGCGTAGCCGCGGCCGGCCTGGTCTTGATCGGCAAGTTCGGCTTCGACAGCGAGACGCTGCTCTACGCGGGTATCGGGCTGCTGGTCGCCGCCTCAATCTGGGCCAGTTGGCCACTGCGCGGCGCCAGCGGCGCGAACACCACCTGCCCGGCCTGTACCCCCCCGGCGCGCGGCGATTGAACCGGCGCCTTCCTGTCGTACACACACCATTTCGAATTGGGAGCAAGAGCTTGAACGCGAAACGTCAGATCGAAATCTTCAGCGCGGGCTGTCCCCTCTGCGAGGAGACTATCGCCCTGGTCAATGAACTCGCCTGCCCTTCGTGCGAAATCACGGTCCACGACATGCGCCGCAGCGACGGAGCAGAACGGGCGCGCGCGCTGGGCGTGCGGTCCGTACCGGCCGTGGCCATCGCCGGCAAGCTGGCCGAGTGCTGTGCCGGGCGCGGTGTCGACGCGGAAACGCTCAAGGCCGCGGGGCTCGGCCAACCGCTGGGCTGAGCGCCCGGGCCGCGCACCGGCCTCCAGCCCTGTTCAGGGCTTGGCTGACTGGAGGTGGCGCGCACCGCGCAGCATCGCCAATGCCTGTTTGACCGCCTCGCCGCGGCCCGGGTCGGTCAGGATCGTGAACTGCACGACCAGCTTGTCGACCGTCATCAGCCCCTGGGTCATGTGCTTGAAACCCTCGGGCTTGGGATTGGCCTGCTCGACCGAAAAGTAATAGCCCTCGGTGGAGTGGCCCTTGAGCTCGTGCAGCTTGGGATGCTTGTCGGTCGCGTACTCGCCGGCGCGCGTGGCCAGGGCCTCGACGTGCTGATGCAGGGTCTCGGCATCGGGCGCCTCCAACTTGAAGATCTCCTGCAGCATCGGCGTGACCAGCACGCGAAAACGCGCGCCGGACGGCTGGGTAAAGACGATGCTCGGCCGCTCCCCCTCGCCGGGCTGGCGCAGCTCGTTGGTCCAGTGGGCGGGCACCTCCAGCGCCAGGCGCCCGTGTCCTTGCAGCGGGTAGCGGTGGGCCGTGGTATCGGCGGCAAGCGCCGGGGCGCACGCCAGCAGGGCGAACAGGGCCCAGGCGGTCAACAGGCGAGTCACGACGGCGGTCTCTCCATGGCCAGGGTGGTGTGGCGCCTTACAGCATCTTCTCTCATCGGGGCGCAGGCGCCGGGCGATTTCGTCGGCGCTCCAGGATCGTGATGATCGCCAGCACGCCCGCGGCCAGCAGGCCGTAGTCCTCGACCATACCCAGCGAGACGGCCGCCACCGCGCCCACCAGCGACCACACGAAGGGGATCAGCAGCAAATGCCCGGGCACGGCGCGCCGCTGTCCTGCCCCGGGGCCCGGCCGGTGCGCCAGCAACAGCATCCCCAGGGTGAAGATGGTCGTCGGGCAGGGCGTGAGCCCGAACACCGGCATGCGCGGATAGGCGTGCCCCAGCCAGACATTGAGCAGCGGATAGAGCGCGAGCGCATAGGCGATGAACACCGCGCCGAGCACGCCCGAGGCGTCGGCACCGAAGCGGAAGGCCAGGCCCCCGCGCGCCGTGCCCGTGTACAGGAACAGCGCGCCCTGCAGTATGAACAGGGCGCCGAAGACAACGGCCAGCCAGTCGATCGCGGCGAAATACAGGAGCTGATAGACGCCGCCGGTCCACAGCCAGAGCAGCGCCAGGATCGCGGCAATGGCCCGCCCCGCCCGGGGGCGCGGACTGAACACCAGGGCCAAGGCGGCCAGCCCGAGAGCGTAGGCGATGAACTGAGCGGGAAAGACCGCCCGGTTGTAGGCGGCGAACACGCCCAGGAACTGATTGAGTGTGAACGGCAGATCCATGCGGTCGGCCCGGCCGGCCTACCAGACCATGGGCGCGTAGCCCTGGCGGATGAGGTCGGCCATGGGCTTGCCCACGTACTCGACGTCCACGCCCAGGGCGGCGATGTTCTCCGAGATCCCGATGTCCAGGTCCTCGTCGGCCGGCTGGACGCGGTCGGCGAGGAACTTGCACGCAAAGGGCGTGGCCTCCAGCTCGCGATATTCCTTCACGTACTGCTGCAGCGGCGGGTCCTCGAGCAGCAGCGCCTCGGCCGGCCCGAAGAAATACAGCTTCACGTCCTCCAACCAGCCGTGCTTGAGCGCGTTGACCGCGTACATCGCACCGGCGCGCGCCTTGGCCGCCTCGCCCGTGCTGATTATGACCAGTAGCTTGTCGCTCATGATGGCGCCTCCCGCGCTGCCGCACCGGCTTTCATTATCGCCGCAGCAGCGCCCGATCACAAAGGCGGCGCGCAAAAAAGTGGCGGTCCCGGCCGCCGCGGACGACGACCGGTGACCGCCCCAAGAGGCAGGCAACTAGAGCCCCGGACCTACCACCAGGCGCGCAGGCCCACCACGTACTGCGTGTCGTGGGTGGGATCGCCGCCCGCGCGGGCCAGGTCGGCCGTCGCGCCGTACTTGTTCTCCCACGTCACGCCGATGTAGGGCGCGAACTCGCGGGCGAACTCATAGCGCACCCGCAGGGTCAGCGACGAGTCCGACAATCCGGACCCCAGGCCGCGCTCGGGGTCGGCCTTGCCGTAGAGGTTGAACTCCGCCTCGGGCATCAGCACCAAGCGCTGGGTCAGGAGCAGGTCGTATTCGGCCTTCAGACGCGCCGCGCTTCGCCCTTTCGTGCCCGCGTACAGCGTGGCGTCGACCTCGAAGCGATACGGCGCCAGGCCTTTGAAGCCCACGCCCAGCCAGTTGCGCGCCGGGGTGGCATCAATGCCGAAGTCGTGGCGCGCCCCGACCTGGAAGTCCCAGAAGGCGGCCACGGCCCGGCTGTAGTAGGCCTCGAGTTCGGCATCCTCGGTCTTGCCCTTGACGCGCGAGCCCTCGGTCTTGAGCCACAGCTTGTTGATGTCGCCCCCGACCCAGGCCTGGGCCTCCCAGTAGGTGAAGTCGTTCGGGCTGGCGTCGCGCCGCTCCAGGCGGTCGATCATGACCTTGGTCAGCACCGTGGTGTCGTGCACGGGCGAGGGCCAGTCGGGATGGGCATCCTGGGCGGCCGCGCCCGGGCTCACGGCCAGGGCCGCGGCCGACAACACGACCACGCCAGCGGCCATTGCTGCTCGTTTCGTCTGCATCGCTCTCTCCTCGATTCCTGTCCGGTTCATACCACGTGCACCTCGCGGAACATGCCCGCCTTCATGTGATAGAGCAGGTGGCAGTGGTAGGCCCAGCGCCCGCGCGCGTCGGCCAGGACGCGGTAGCTGACCGCGTGGCCCGGCTTGACGACGACGGTGTGTTTGCGAGCCTGGAAGCCGCCGTCGGGACTTTCGATCTCGCTCCACAGGCCGTGCAGGTGAATCGGGTGGTCCATCATGGTGTCGTTGACCAGGACGATGCGCACCCGCTCGCCGTAGTTGAGCCTGATGGGCTCGGCGTCGGAGAACTTCACCCCGTCGAAGGACCACATGTAACGTTCCATGTTGCCGGTGAGATGCAGCTCGATGGTGCGGCCCGGCTCGCGCGGGTCGAGCCAGCCGTCGAGACTCTTGAGGTCGGCATAGGTCAACACACGCCGGCCATTGTGGCGCAGACCGGCGCCGGGGTCGTCCAGGCGCGTGGAGACCGCATTGACGTGCATGGCGGTACCGGGACCATACTCGGTGGCGGGGTGATGTTTGACCTCCATCATGCCACCGGCGGCGGTCCCGGAGGGCATCGAACCCGAACCGCTCATGTCCATGGCGCCCATGTCGTGACCGTTGTGGTCCGCGCCCGACATGCCGCCCGCGGCCGTGCCAGAGCCGGCCATCGCGGACTTGGCCGATGCGCCGTTCATGGCGGGCATATCGTGGCCGCTGTGATCGGTGCCGTCCATGGACGAACCGGACCCCGTGGACGAGTCGGACATGGCGCCGGCGCTCATAGAGCCCATGGCGCCGTCACCGCCGCCCATGTCCATGCCCCCCATGTCCATACCGCCCATGCCGCCCATCATGCCCATGTCGGCCATGGTCAGGGTGGGCACGGGATCCAACGCCGGGACCTCGCCTTCCATTCCGGCGCGCGGTGCCAGGGTGCCGCGGGCATAGCCGGAACGGTCCACCGACTGGGCGAAGATCGTATAGGCGCGTTCGTCGCGCGGCTCCACGATGACGTCGTAGGTCTCGGCCACGCCGATACGGAACTCGTCGACGGGCACCGGGTGCATGTTGACACCGTCGGCCGCGACCACGGTCATCTTCATGCCGGGGATGCGCACATCGAAGAAACTCATGGCCGAACCGTTGATAAAGCGCAGGCGCACCTTCTCGCCGCGGCGGAACACCCCCGACCAGTTGCCCGAGGGCGTGGCGCCGTTCATGAGATAGGTGTAGGTCGCGCCCGATATGTCGGCCAGATCGCGCGGGCTCATGCGCATCCGGTCCCACATCATGCGCCTGTCCCAGGCCTTACCCAGACCGTGCTTGTCGGCATCGCGCACGAAGTCGCCGACCGTCGGCTGGACGTAGTTGTAATAGCCGTCCATCTTCTTCAGGCGCGAGAAGACATGTTCGGGACTGGCATCGGTCCAGTCCGAGAGCATGACCACGTAGTCGCGATCGTAGGTAAAGGGGTCGCGCGTGCGCGGCTCGATCACCAGCGGTCCGTAGTGGCCGGTCTGCTCCTGGAAACCCGAATGGCTGTGATACCAGTAGGTGCCGCTCTGGTTGACCTGGAAGCGGTAGGTGAAGGTCTCGCCCGGCGCGATACCGGCGTACGACAGGCCGGGCACGCCGTCCATGTCGTTGGGCAGGATGATGCCGTGCCAGTGGATGGACGTGGCGTGCTTCAAACGGTTGGTCACGCGCAGGGTGACGGTATCGCCCTCGCGCCAGCGCAGCTCGGGCGCGGGCACCTGGCCGTTGACCGCGGTGGCCACGCCCATCTTGCCGGTGAAGTTGACCGGCATCTCGCCGATCACCAGGTCGAACTCGGTGCCGCTGAGTACCTGACGCTCACCGGGCCCGTTCAGGGCCCACACCGGGCGTTCCAGGAAGCCGAAGCCGGCCAGGGCGCCGCCGGCGGCCAGGCCCTGGACGAAGCGCCGGCGCGACGGGTTGATCGATTCGGACCGCGCCGAACCGTTACGACGAATCTTCATAATAATCACTCTCCTCGGGAGACGGACGGCGGCGCGCGCGGCGGCCGCCCCGCTCCGTTTTCAACAACACAATGGAATACGCGGCGCACGGGGCGCCGTGGAGAGTGATCAGGCCCGGGGTGGGCGCAGCAGCGGCGGGTGGACTATCGGTGTGGGCTCGCCGGCGCTGCGGGCCACCAGGGCCGGCGGCGCGGGCGATGCCAGGGGCAGGTCGAGAGAAATCAGGATCAACGGGGTACAGTGGGCAGCGCACAGGTGCGCGCCGTCGGGGCAGCAGGAGCCGGCATCCCGCGCGGGCAGGGCACCGGGCTCGGCGTTCAGGCCCGTATGGGCGGCGTGGGCGTCCGCCTCGGCACAGCCGACTGCCGCCAAGGCCGGCGAGGCCACGGCGACCGGTACCAGCTTGGCCCCCAGTGCGGCCAGCAGGACCAGCGCTATCCAGCCCCGGCGAAGGCGGGCCCAACGGCGCAGATTGTCGAATACCGGGTTCACGGTGCGGTTGCGTACCTGTTGCCAGAGGACATCTGGCCCGCCGGCGCGGCCGCCGGGCCTCAAACTGGGACTGGAACCGATTGTAAAGGTTCCATCATTAACAGACCAGCCCGCTGCGATATTAGCCCCCGACCACAGGAAACGCTTTTCAATTCAAACATATAACTCGGCCGGCGGCACTAGAGCGTGAACAGCAGATGGAATTCGGGATAGGTGGTCGAACACTCTTTATAGACCGCCGCGTCGCAGTTGAGCAGCCGGTCGTAGACGATGCCGGCGCCCAGGTAGGCGCGCCGGCCGCTGCGCATGTACACCCCGGCACGAAAGCCGTAGGAGTTGCGGTCGTCGTAGCCGTCGATGCTGACCCGGCGGTAGAAGGTGCCCAGATAGGGATTGATCCGGGGCGAGATGCGCCAGACGTAATGGGCGTGCGGCGAGAACTTGGTGATGCCGGGGCTCGCCCCGCGCCAGGTCTCGGCGTCGACGCCCACGGCCAGGCCGTTGTACAGGTAATAGGAAAAGCCGCCGCCGTAGACAGTGTAGTTCTGATCGAAGGCGCGGCCGTTGCCGACGGTCAGCGAGAACTGCGCGCTGCCCCGGCCGAAGGGGCCGGCCTGCGCGGACTCGATGCCGCCCGGCGCGGCCAGCGCGAGCAGGGTCGTGAGCGAGAGCAGCCAGCCGGTGATTCGGCGCGCGGCGATCGGTCTTCGCATGAGACGGCTCCTTGTTCGCAGGGGCGGCTCAGTCGCCCTGGCGGTCCAGTGCCCGGGCCCGATCCCGGCGGTACCGATCGTAGCTCGGGCGCTTCGGATCGCAGTCGGCGTAGCCCACCTTGTCGATGCAATTCTTGTCGTGCAGCGCGTTATAGGTCGCCCGCTTGACCTGATCGCCGCTGCAGCCCGCGGCGCCCAGCGCCACGCTGGCCCCGAGCATCAGCCACAGGGCCCCTCGCAGGTTCGGACTCATTGTCGGCTCCCCACCCCCGGTAACAGGGCGTTCACTTCAAGACCCAGCTTAGACCGAAGGACACTTGCCGGTCCACCACACCCGGTTCAACGCAGCACCCCGCCGCGGCGCAGCTTGTAGCTATAGGCGAGCAGGACCAGCATGAGCGCCCCGCTCGTATACGCCCAGATATGCGGACCCGGTCCGATCATCGCCTGGTAGCTCGGCTTGGCATAGCGGTGGGCCTTTTCGACGAACGAGAGCACGGCCCACACCACGTAGACATTAAAGGCGACCCGCCGCAGCCGGAACAGGGCGATGGCCCCGGCCGCAAACAGCAGATACGTGACCGACATCAGGCCGAAGTCCAGGACACCCAGGCTGGAAAAATAGGCATTTTGCGCCTCGCTGAGCACGGCGGAATGCTTGCCGTGCAGCATGATCAACCCCGCCAACCCCACCATCCCGAATACCGTGACGACGATAGCGTAGATGAAGATAATCCAGACGAGCACGGGGCGCCCCGGGGGCGTGCCGGGTGCGTCGGCCAACTGGGCCTGCGGGGCGCTGTAGGGGTTGTCCATGCTCGGTTTCCTCTCCCGTGATGCTCATTGCCGGCCCGGATACCGTAACCGAGTTCACAGAAACGGGCCAGCGGGGGACGCTGGGCGCGCCTATACTTGCTTGTATGGGACCCAAACGGTCGGGGTCGGTGCGTCGCCCCCTGCGAGCCCACCGGCCAGTGCCCAAACCGATGTCGTCAGGGAGGGACCTCGCCATGGCCATCCAAGCATTACGCGACTCCTCGCCCACCGCCAGCCCGGCGGGCGAGAGCAAGAAGCTCATCCGCTGCCACGCGGTCAATCCCTTCGGCGAGACCATGGTCCGTTTCGTGGATCTCGAATACTTCTCGCTGTGGGAATACATGATGACCACGCGCCACGACTACCGGGTCACCGACTACGCCCTGTGCCTGTGGGTCCCGGAGAACGAATACGAGCGTGCCCCGCAGGTCTACTCGCACGGGCGCGACGTCGAGGCGGTCGAACGCTTCGATATCGCGATCTTCGACGAGGTGCACCACTACACCTACCGCGTCTCGCGCTACGCGCCCGCCTCCGAGGCGGCCACCTTCCGCAAGGCCCTGCTCTCGCACGTGCCCGATGCCGTGCGCGCCAGCGATCGCTTCACGCTCGAACAGGCCCCCGGCTACTGCGTCTATACCGAGCACACCCGCGAGGCCGACCATTTCGTGCTGGGGCTGTACAGCGCGCTGCAGTACTGATTCACCGTTAAGACCCGGCGGCCTCGTCCGCTCCCGCCCCGGAAGCGGCCACGGGCTCGACCGTCAGCGACAGCCCCTGCTGTCCGACCACGCGCACCCGTGCGCCCGGCGCCACGGGCCCGGCACCGGCGGCCAGTTCGGCCTGCCACAACTCGCCGCCGAGCTGCACGTAGCCGGTGCGCGAATCCCCGTCCTGGCCGAGACCCTCGCGTGCCACCGCGAACCGTCCCACCGGGGAATGCGGCTGATCGCCCGCCGTAGGGTCGAAGGCGTGTTTGAGGAACGGGTACAGGAGTGCGTCCTTGATCGTCCAGCCCACGGTGATCGCCGCCACGGCCCACCACGGCAAGCCGAGCCAACGGTGCACCAGCAGCAACACCACGACCAGAAGCACGGTGCCGGGCACCTGCAGCAGCCAGTAGCGCAGCGCCGTTCGGCGGCCCTGCCCCGCCTTGCCGGTCCGGCCCCCGTCCGGCACGCTCAGGCCTCCCCCGCGCCCAGGCCCCGGGCCAGGGCGAGCTTGCGGAGGCGCAGGAAATTCAGCGGGCCGTACACGAGCAGCACCAGCCCATAGGCCAATAGCCCGTAGGCGAACCAATAGCCCCAGTCGCGCGTCGGCTCCGGATAGAACAGGAACAGCACACCGGCCAGGACCGCGAAGAACAGCGGAGGGAGCATCAGGACAGCCAGCGCCGAGCGCGGCCGGGCCCGCCCCGCGGCCTCCAGGGCGCCGCGAAAGGCCTGCTCCTCGCCGACCGCCCGGTATACCCACAGCCGCCCGGCGTTGTTCGCCGACACCAGCAGCGAAGGGACGAGGATGATGAGCGAACCGGCGGGCGTCCAGTAGGGGATGAGGCACACCAGCAGCGACAGGAACATCACGAGGCGCGGCGCGCGGCGCACGAAGGGGTTGCTCTCCAGCATGAAGCGCGGCGTGGCCAGCCAGGTGGTACCGATGTCGCCCAGGCGCGCGAACAGGATCAGCGCCGCCAGGCAGTGCGGCAGGTTGGCGAAAAACCATTCCCTCATACGACCTCCCCTCGATCGACCCTCGGCCAACCGGCCGGGCTCAGCGGCTGAAACGCATCGCCTTCAAACGCCGCGTCGCGCGGGCCATGAAACCGTGGACCTCGCTCGAGACGGGATAGCGCTCCGAATAGGCAAAGCGCAGGAACGTCTGCGTGCGCCCGGGATGGCGACACAGATAACCGGCCTCCTGAAAGCCGTAGCCCTCGGGGCTCAGCGCATCGCCCGGATAGGTGCTCTGGCGGTAGAAGCGCACGCACCACGGGGCCCGGTCCGGGGCCGCCTGGGCGTAGAAATCCAACCGCCGCTCATCGGGATCGCGCTCGTCCCGCAGACCGGCGATGGCGTAGTGCTCGAACGCACTGGCGTCGGCGAAGTCGGTGCGCGGCGGATAGACGCGGGTGACGACCAGGGCCGCCGAATGACGCCGGCTGTACAGATGGCCGACGGCCATGACCTTCCTGGTCTGTTTGACCAGGCACCATTGGCCCGAGTCTGGCACGGTGACGGCCAGGCCGTCGAACCGCGCCCGACCCGATACCCGATCGCAGGGTGACATCCCCTGCGCCACCGCAGCCCCTTGGTTCGTTCCCGCCGCCCGATGCACCGCACAGCCGGGCAGCAGCGCTGCCGCCGCCAGTGCCAACACTGCCGCAGTGGTTTGCTTCATCATCGAATTGAGTCCATTTCCCCGATGCAGGCTCGGACCACCCTACACCGGGCGGACAGCCGGCTCCACCTCATGCCTCACGAATTCATCGTCTTCTCCGCGCCCTGCGTGTCTCTGCGTCCTCTGCGTTCCTTTCCAGGGCACTTCCAATAACCACCGAGGACACAGAGGCACAGGCTGAGGTGTCGGATTACGCTGCGCTAATCCGACCTACGGCTGCTCACCCCTCACCCCTCACGCCTCACGTCTTACCCCTCACGCCTCACCCCTCACCCCTCACGTCTTACCCCTCACCCCTCACACCTCACGTCTTACCCCCCGGCTTCTCGACCACGAAGGCGATGAACGGCCACAGCGGGACGCCGAGGTAACGCCGGTACAGTACCCGCGCGCCGACCTCCTCCAGGGCGGGCAGCACGGACACGGCACGGCAACCCATCGACACCGACGGCAAATGCCAGACCACGTCCTCGACCCGGTCGGCAAGCCAGCGCACCCAGGGCCGACGCGGCTCGGTCGAATGGGCGATACCGACGCGCCCGCCCGGGCGGACCACGCGGTACAACTCCAGCGCCGCCTCGACGGGGTCGTACAGCGGACACAGGCTGTAAGTCGACAGCACCGCGTCGAAGCTGTCATCGTCGAAGGGCAGGGCCGCCATGTCGCCCGTGTGAAATTCCGTGCGTTGCTCAAGGCCGGCATCGGCCACGCGCCGCCGGGCCACGTCGAGCATGGGCTCGCTCGTGTCGTAGAGCAGAACATGTCCGTGCGGACCCGCGCGTCGGGCCGCCAACAGGCTGCTCGAACCGGTGCCGGCCCCGGCATCCAGGATCCGGTCGCCGGCCTGCACGCTGCGCTCGACCACCAGGCGCCGGCCGCGCCGATCGGTGCCCGCCGTCAACAGGCCGTGTTGGATATCATAGTGCCCGGCCACCTTGCGGTAGACGGCTTGCAGCCGCGATGGTTCGATTGCCTGGCGCATAGGGAGCCCTTCCCGCGGTTGCATTCCTTCATTCACCCCGACCAGAAGGCCGATGGCGTCTGCCGGCGAACACTCGTGCCCAAAGTTTGCAGCCATGCGGCGGGCGTGTCACGCGCCGCGTTCGATGGCGGAAGGGCCCGGGGCGAATTCAACCGCCCAGGAACAGACGCCCGACCTCGGGATGTTCGAGCAGCTCGTCGCCCGTTCCGGCCATAGCGAGCTCGCCCGATACCAGGACATAGCCGATGTCGGCGAACTCCAGGCCCTTACGGGCGTTTTGTTCGACCATGACGATGGTCTTGCCCTCGGTCTGTTGGAGATCGGCAAGGATCTCGAAGACCATATCGATGAAGCGCGGCTCCAGGCCGATGGAGGGCTCGTCCACCAGCAAGACCTTGGGGTCCATGATCAGCGCGCGCGAAATCTCCAGCAGGCGGCGCTCGCCGCCGGAGAGCACCTTGGCCGCGCGATGGCGCCGTTCGGCCAGACGCGGATACTTGGCGAACACGCGCTCGGCCGCCTGCTTGGCTTGGTCCGGGTCCGGCAGCAGGAACCCTCCCATCCACAGGTTCTCCTGAACGCTCATGTTCGGGAAGACGGAATTGTCCTGCAGGATGTAGGCGATGCCGGCCTCGCGCAGCTTGGCGTTGGAGGAGAGCCTGGTGACGTCGCGCCCGTCCACGCTGACGGTGCCGGCGAAGATGCGTGTGAAGCCGTAGATCGAGTGCAGCACGGTGGACTTGCCGGCACCGTTGGGTCCGATCAGGCACAGCGACTGACCGGCGCCGACCTGCAGGTCCACGCCGTGGAGAATCTCCATCTTGCCGTAGCCGGCGACCAGGTCTTCGATTCGCAGCAAGGGCTCACCGCCCGCCAGCCTGGCCAGAACCTCGCGCGAGGGCCCCTGGCGCGCCAGGCGCGAGGCATCGCGCGCCACATCGTCGACCGACAGGATGTTGTCGTCGTCGCTTATCAATGGGCCCCCAGATAGGCATCGATGACCCTCTGGTCGTCGCGGATGGCCTCGGGCTTGCCCTCGGCCAGGAGTTCGCCGTGGGCCAGGCAATAGAGATACTCGGCCAGATCCATAATCACGCCCATATTGTGCTCGATGATCAACAGCGAGATCCCCATCTCTTCGTTGGCGCGGCGCAGCCGGTCGACCAGGCCCTTGATGAGGGTCGGATTGATGCCCGCGGTCGGCTCGTCGAGTAGAAGCAACTTGGGTTCGTTCATCAGGGCCATGGCGAACTCGAGCAGCTTTTGCTGACCGAAGGACAGGTCGCCGGCGCGCAGATGGCGCTTGGCATACAGGCCCACGAACTGCAAAAGCTCCTCGGCCCGCTCGCTTACCGCCGCCGGGACGTCGCCGAACATACCGCGCAACGTGGGGCGCGCGTGCGCCGTACTGATCTCCATGTTCTGCATGCAGTCCATGCCACCGTAGATTCGCGTTTGCTGGAAGGTGCGCAGCAGCCCGAGCCGTGCGATCTTCGGCACACGCAGCCGGGAAATCTCGCGGCCCTGGAACCGGACCGAGCCGTCGTCGATGGGATACAGGCCGACGATGGAATTGAACAAGGTGGTCTTGCCCGAGCCGTTGGGTCCGATCAACCCGACGATCTTTCCCTCGGGCACCCGCAGACTGACGTCGCGATTGGCGATGACGCCGCCGAAGGCCTTGTGCAGGTGTTCGACTTGCAGGATCGGCGTCACTTCGTGCCCTCGTCGACGCGTTGGCCGAAGCGCTCCGGCCAGCGCTCGCGCACCCAGCCCATGATGCCCATGGGGAAGAAGACCACAATCAGCATGATCAGCAAACCCAGTGCCACGCGCTGCCAACCGAGCAGGTAGGTCCAGAACAACTCCTGAGTGATGTGAAAGACCACCGCACCGATGACCGGACCCCACAACGTGCCCTTGCCGCCGAGGATGGCCATGAGCAGCATCCACACCCCGTAGCTCGAGCTGGCGAAGGCCACGTCGCGCGGATCGATGAAACCGATCAAGTTGCCGGCGACCGGCCCGATTAGACCGAGAAAGAAGGCCGAGATGCCCCACGCCACCGTCTTATAGAGCGTCGTGTGCAGCCCCATGGCCTCGGCCTTGTCCTCGTCGTCGCGAATGGCGTTGATGGCCAGGCGAAAACGTCCCCGGTAGATCCGGCGCAGTGTAATGAAGGTGGCGACGGCCACCGCGAAGCTCAGGTAGTAGAAGAAGGTCTCCCGCGCGCCGACCACGCCCGGATACAACGGGGTGACCATGCCCGAGCCGGCGCCGAGATAGTCCCAGCCGCCCGCGAATTCCGCCGCCGCGATGCCCAGACCCAGCGTCCCGATAGCGAAGTAGTGTCCACGCAGCCCCAGGATGCCCCACCCGAGTACCGCCGCGAAGGCCACAGCCATTGCCGCACCCGCGGCCATGCCGACGAACAGACCGGGATAGTAGCCCAGACCGGCGTGATGTTGGACCAGGGCGCAGGTATACATCCCCACACCGAAGAACAGCACGTTGCCAAAGGAGTTGTAACCCATCTGCCCACCCAGGATGTCCCAGGTCAGGGCGAAGATGATCATAATCCACAGAAAGGACATCTGTGTACGAATGGCCGGCACGAGGTAGGGCGCGGCCAGAGCCAGCGCCAGGAACACCAGATAGGACACGGTACGCACGCGCGGGCTCAACTCAGATACCTCCGCTTGCGGCTCAACCAGATGCGCCGCCAGACCAGGATAACGACCAGCAGCGCGAATACGAAGGCGGTCTGAAATTGCGCGCCCAAAAGAAATCCGGCAAACTCCTCGGCCACGCCCAGGGCCACGCCGGCGACGAAGACCGCGCCGATATTGCCCACCCCGGCCACCACCACGATCATGAACGAGCGCGCGGTGAACGGCAGCCCGAGATAGGGTTGAATGATCCAGATCATCGCGACCAGCGCGCCCGCCGCCCCGCACAGGGCGGCATTGAGGCCGAAGGTCATGGCATATACCCGATCGGTATCCACCCCCATGATGCGCGCGGCGCGCGCATTCTGTGACGTGGCCCGAATCGCCTGACCGAGGCGTGCGCGCTTGAGAAACCACAATAACAGTCCGCCGATGACCAGCGCGATGGCGAAGGCCAGCACCTTGATCTGCGCCACGGTGACCATGCCGTCGAACAGGAACCAGGTCTTGAGTCCGGAATGCGCCGTGTGCACATCGGCGCCGAACAGCTCGTTGGCGAGTTGCTGCAACAGTATGCCCAGCCCGAAGGTGGCCAGGATCGAAGTGAACAGGTCTCGGTCCACGATTCGAAAGATGATGGTGCGGTAGATCGCCCAGCCGAGCACGAACATCAGCACCGCGGCCGCGGGGATGCCCCAAATCGGATGGATGCCCGCCACGGAAAGAAAATACGCGACGTAGCCGCCGAGCATGACGAATTCGCCCTGGGCGATATTGATGATGTTCATCACGCCCCAGACCAGGGCCATGCCGTAGGCGACCAGTGCGAAGATGGCGCCGATCAACAGGCCGTCGATCAACAACTGGAGCGACAGGATCGGCGCCTGGAAAAGGATGTGAAGATTTTCCATACGGTGGGCTCGCGATCCGGTCCCGCGTCGTGCGCGGGACCGGGTCGACTGCTGACTCCCCTGCTGATACTCCGGGCGAACCCGCCTTAGTTCAACGGATAGATCAATTTGGCGTTCGCCCACCGCGTTGGGGCGACCACCTTGTATTGGCCGTCCTGGATCTGATAGAGCACCATCGGCTTGGCGATATTTTTACCCGTCTTGTCGAAGTCGATGTTGCCGTAGAAGGTCTGCATTTTGGTCGCGGCGATAGCGTCGCGTACCTTCTGGGGATCGAGCGAACCGGCACGCTGGAAGGCATCGACGAACACCAGCACGGCGGCGGCGGACTCCGCCCCCTGGTAGGGCGGCGCGTAGCCGTAGGCCTTCTCGAAGCGTTCGGCGAACTGTTCGGCAGTGCCGAACCAGGGGCCCTTGTAGCTCAGGGTGCGATCCCACTGCGAGGCGCACAGGAATCCCTCGGAGGCCTCGGGTTGCTTTTGCGCGACCTTGGCCGAATCGCAGTGCGTGGTCGCCATCATGGGCGCGCGGATGTGCAGCTCATGCGTCTGCCGCACGACCAGGGCCGCGCCCTTGGCATGACCCGAGACCAGCAGGGCGTCGGGGTGCAGGGCGCGCACCTTGGTCAGCGTGGCGGTCATGTCGTTGAGTTCGGGCGGCAGCTTGTCATCGACGACGACCTTCATGCCGAAGCGCTTGGCCTCGTCGATGACCCCCTGGCGAATGTCGCGGCTGAAGGGATCGTTCTCGAAGGCCATGGCGATGCGCAGCGTATGCGGGTCCTTGCCGTTCGCCTTGGCCTGCTCGTCCAGCAGCTCCAGCGCCGACTTCAGGTAATACTCGGTGGTGGACAGGGTGGCGAACAGATAACGGTAGCCCTTGTTGAACAGCGACACGGAGGCGCCGTTACCCTCGACCATCGGGATGTGATACTTCTCGGTGACCGGGGCCATGGCCTTGGTCAGGCCCGAGCTGTAGGGCCCGAGCATGTACTTGACGTGGTCCTGGGAGATCAGGCGTTCGGCGAGCTGCGCACCGCGCGCCGGGGTGGACTCGTCGTCGTAGTAGACAACCTTGAGCTTGTAGTGCTTGTTGCCGACCTTCACGCCGCCGTTGTCGTTGACGAGCTTGACCGCGAGGTCATAGCCGTTCTTGGTGTGTTGGCCGTTGGTGGAATACTTGCCGGTCAGGGATACGGCGGCGCCGAGGGTGATCGTATCCTGGGCCGCCGACACACCCGGCGCGCCTGCCAGTGCAACCAGCCCCAACAGGCCCAGACTCGTGAGAAATGAACGGTTTCGTTTCGTGGTCATCGTGCTCACCTCTTAATGTTGTGTGTTCTCGGGTGAAAGCAATCCACGACGGGCGGGCGGGCAACACGCGCTCTGCCTGCCCGTTGTGTGGTAGGTACATCTATACACTAGATATTAGGTAGCGGGAGGGGTGGCGGCAAGAAACCTTACACACTGTAGCAGTAGCCGCGCGCCTTATATGAACGATTCAGAATATGCCGCTATTCCAACGTATGGATAGCGGGCCGGCGACTAAATAGCTGATCCGAATACCAGTACAGGTGCGGGCCACGTACAACATCAGCGACAGGAGCACCAGCATCACTCCCGCATGGGCCCCGAACAGTGCCACCGCTGCCGTCTCGTACATATTCAACGCTCCCTGTTGTCTCGCGCGCCGCCCGGATCACTCCTCGGGCGACGATCCCGGGTCCACTGAAACATTCTTGTTCCACTTGTAATCGCCGACCCAGGTCTCCTCGATCGCCAGGTCGCGACGCTCCACTTCCACAACCAGGCGCCGGTGGGCGCGCGCGGCGTACGGGCCCGACCAGTAACCGGCGGGCAGCAGCACCAGGCGTTTGCCCTCGCCATGAAGCACGAAGTTGCCCTGGCGCCCGCACTCCACAGAGCGCACCTCGTCCCAGGATATACGCGAACGCCTGCCGCGGGCCGACACGACCTCGATACCCGTCTCGTCTATCCGGAAGCGCCCGTAGGCCAGGTTGACGACCAGCGCGGGCGCCAGGGCCAGCACCGCCAGGCCGATGGCCGGCACCCATTGGCGGGTGTGGGCGGCGAACAACGCCGAGAACAGAAAAAACGCCGTACCGAACCAGCCGACCGGCTTGAGCTTGTCGAGGGTGACGTATTCTCGGGCGGTCGCCGTCACAGCCGATCCCGTCCCGGCTCGTGAGCCTCGTAGCACGGCAGGTCGGCGCCGATCGCCTCCCAGTTGGCCTTGGACGTGACGAAGATATGCGCCATGGGCCGCTCCTGGATATCCGATTCGATAGTACCGATACGCACGCGGACCTGGTCGGGTCGACTGTCCGAGCGGCTCATGATGGGCGAGCCACAGACCCGGCAGAAATACCGGGTCTTGCCCGGCGGCGACTCGTAGCCCGTCAGGGCCTGCTGGCCGGCGACGATCTTGAAATCGGGCTCTTTTACGACCCCGTTGGTCGCAAAGGCGCTGCCCTGCGCCTTGCGGCACTGTGAGCAGTGGCAGTGGATAATATTGTGTATCGGGCCCGTGATCTCGTAACGCACGGTCCCGCATAGACAAGCGCCTGTGTACATAATCTGCCTTCCCACCGTGTTATCGATTCCGGGGCGCCGGGCGCGGCGCGATCATTGTCGCTGTTTGAGCTGGAACTGCATCTTCCTCGTCCCGGCACACAAGTCCCCGTTCTGCGCCCCATGCAGCCACTGGCGAAGAAATTTCGTGCGCTGGCGGGTCAGCTTCGCCTTCAACCGGGGGCCACAAGTCCCGAAGGCGCTGCCGTGATGGCCCTGGCCATCCTCGTTGGGGTACGTCATGGCAAAGTCCGCCGCGCGCGACGCGCGCCAACGCTTCTGCGAGCGCTTGAGCTTGTCGATAAAGGCCGGATCATCTTTATAGAGCGACAGCAACTTGCGATAGACACGCTTGAGCTCGGCGTTCGCCGCCTTCAACGACGAGCGCGCGCACTCGTTGACCTGCGCCTGCGTGGTCGCGCCCTGCAAACACTGATTAAAGGGCGCTGTTTGCGCCGCGCCGGCCCGCCCCGCGCAGCAAAGCGCCAAGGCCAGCGCGCCGGCCGTCCAATATCGAATCATCGCGCGAATCTCCCTCGTCGCTGCGTGCCACGACAAACGGGACATCGTGTACCCGGTTTCGTTTCACCGCGTGCGGGCGATACGGACCGCCGCGGCAGGGCATATGCCCCCTCCAGCAACACAAACCGTGCCGGGCGCCGCTGCCGACGCGACACCGGGCGCCGTCCCGGCGTCGGCGTCGATCAGGGCCACAGTACCACCACGCGGGGGAGCGGCAAAGCCGCGGCGCGGTGGACATCCAGACTCGCAGTTTTGGTGGCATGGATCTTGTTACCTCAGCACCGACGAATCTTGACCATTCAAATCTCCACAATCACTGCAAGGAGGAAACGATGTTGAAACGAATGTCCCGCTTGGCCGCGGGCCTGCTCACCGGCGCGTTACTGGCCGCGGGCGGCGCGTGCGCGCATGCGCGCCATGTAAACGCCAAGCTGCCGGTTCACCAGGTCCACGGCCCGCTGTCGGTCATGGTGCTCGGCTCGGCCGGGCCCCAGATCCTGGCCGGCACCGGCCGGGCCAACGCGGGTTATATGGTTTTTGTCGACGGCACACCGCGCATCCTGATGGACCTCGGCGGGGGGACCTTCAAGAGTATCGCCGAGAGCGGCGCGCACATCCACACGGTGAACGACATCCTCCTGAGCCACCTGCACATCGACCATTCCAGCGACCTGCCGGCCGTCGTCAAGGGGCTGTACCTCGACGGTGCCGTGCGCCGCAGTCCGCACGTCAAGCCGCTGCAGATCTTCGGGCCCGACAACGCGATGCACATCGCTCACTTCAAACCGACCTCGGCGTTCCTGAAGGACGAATTCGGGCCCCAGGGCGAATACGCCTATTTGAAGTCCTTTGTCGATGGCGGACACCTTGGTAAGTTCGGCTACCAGGCACACGACATTCCCTCGGACTTCCACAATGCGTCGATTCATACGCTGGTCGACCATAACGGGCTGGTCGTCAAGGCCATCGCCGTGGACCACTACGATGCGCCGGCCGTCGCTTATCGCATCGACTACAAGGGTCGCAGCATCGTGTTTACGGGCGACACGCATACGACGACCGACGACGTCGAACGCCTGGCACGCAACGCCGATGTCCTCATCTACGACACGTCGATCATGCCCAAGGACCCGCCGCCGCGGACGGCCTTCCACAAGCGCCATACGGTTCCCTCGCGCATCGGCCAGGTCGCGGCGGCCGCCGGCGTAAAGGAGCTGGTGCTCTCGCACCTGACCCCCAAGTCCCTGCCGAACATCGACACGATCGAGCGCATCATTCGCAATCAGGGCTTTGCGGGCAAGATCAGCGAGGCCCGGGACCTGAAGGTCTACAACACGGAACCGGGCAACGAGTAGAACCGCCACCAGGGGGGGACGCCGTAAGGCGCCCTGCCCTCACCACTGCGCTCGGCCGACCCGGCCGTTGCCAGCCGCGTCCCGGGGGCCAGCGCGCGCTGCGCGCTCAAGCCCCGGCCGACGGTTTGGCCTTCAGGCCCGCCTCGCGCAGGCGGCGCAGCAATGCCGCCCAGCCGTGGCTTCGCAGTATCAAGGTCAGACCGAGAAGGAGCTGGACGAGGTAGCCGAGCATGTAGGCGATGGTCTGGGCCTTGAGGCCGTGTTCCAGCGGCCCGGTCGGGCCCAGCGCGGAATAGGCCCCGATAGCCAGGAAGGCGATCTGCAGCAGCCCCTTGAATGCCAAATACAGGCCCAGGACCGACAACACGAAGGGCTCGTCGACGGTCATGGACGGACCGTCGCCGGACGCGGCGGGCGCCGGGCCAACGAATCGGGTGGCCAGGCGCCACAGTACCACCGCCAGGACGACCAGCAGCACGACGGCGAAGGCGCCGACGCCCCAGAACCATGCCGAGTCGGGCGTCAGGTAGGCCTGACCGCCCAGTCCATACAGGACCTGGACCAATGCCGGTATGGCCAGGACCGCGCGCACCAGTACGTATATGGCGAACAACCTTATCGCCAGACTCGTCAGCTCTCGCCCCGTCATCGCGTTCCCCCTTGTCGTTGTTGTTCGCCCCGAACGCCCGGGCCTGCGCGGCGCCACGGCACGCCGGCAATCACGCCGAAAGCCAGCGATACCGTCAGCCCGAGCCCGGCGCCCCAGGTGCAGGCGACGATGTCCAGGGCCGGCAGGCGGTCCAGCGAGGCGCCGAGCGCCAGAAATATCCACGCATAGAACGCCGCGACACCGGCCGCCGCTCCCCACAGCACGAGCCGCGGCAGGTCCAACCAGCCCCGGCGTCGTAACAGGTACAGGCCAGGTAGCCCGAAGGCCAACACACCGGCGTAACCGCCCAGGGCGACGAATCCACCGAACATTGCCGTCGTCTCCAGGGGACCGCCGATCGCGGCGGCGAGGACAAGCGCCGGGACCCACGGCGCCACTAGCGATGCCAGCGCCACGCGCAAACCTGTCATAGAAAGCTCCCAACCGTCGTCGCGCGGCACTGCGACCCGCGTCTCACAGTCCCCCCTTGGCATCCGCCGGCCGGTCTCGTACGCTCTCTCACAGCGAAGCCACAGAGGAGAACCTCACCAGCGACATTTTCACCGGACGGCACCGAGCGCGCCCGCGCGGTCCGATTCATACAAGGAGTATATACGGAGGGATTACCGTGAAGCAGTACCATACGAATATCAACAAGCGCTCGCGCTTTACCCTGACCCCCGAGCCCGACCCCGCCGCAGCGGAGCACCTCGCGCCCTTCGAGCCCGGGCAAATCAAGTCCCGCGTCGAGGCGGCCCTGACGATCCAGAACGACTTCTTCCCGTGCTTTGACTGGACCTTTCCCCCGCCCATCACCCAACGCCAGACCGGCACCCTTTCCCCCGGCGAGCTGTTCCAGGCCCCCTCGGCCGTGCCCGGGCGCTACAGTCTCTACCTGCACATCCCCTACTGCGCCACATTGTGCAAGTTCTGCTATTACCCCGTCATGCCGGGACGGGCGGCCGACGAGATGGACGACTATGTCGGCCACCTGCTGCAGGAGATGGCGCTCTATGCCGACGTTTTGGCCGACCGGAAGTGCGAGTCGGTCTATATCGGCGGGGGAACGCCGACGTATCTGCACGAGCGACAGCTCACCGCCCTGTTCGAGGCCCTGCAGCGCCATTTTGCCTTCACCCCCGACGCCGAGATCACCATCGAATCGGCGCCCGGCACGATCCCCGATGCCAAGCTCGCGCTGCTGCGCCAGCTTGGCGTCAACCGGCTGAGCTACGGCATCCAGACCCTCGATACCGATCTGCTGGCCGATCTCAATCGCAGCTACTCGGTGCCGGCGGCCCTGCGCGAGCTGGAGGCGGCGGTGGCCACGATCGGCAACGTGAACATCGACACCATGTACGGATTCGAGGGCGAGTCCGACCGCGCTCTCCTGGATACGCTCGAACAATTCGTCTCGCTCGGTATCCCCTGTGTTTCGATCTATTCGCTGGACGGCCAGCGCTGCGAGCGCGAGCGTGTTCGCTTCGCCCCGAGCCAGGACCCGATGTTCGATCGCAAGCTCGTCATATTTCGCGCAGCTCGCGCCTATCTGCACGAACAGGGCTTCACGCCGGTGCTGCAAAATATCTTCCTCAAGCCCGACCGGGCTTCCTACCGTCATCAGCTTCGCCGTTGGGAGAACCTGCCCCTGGTGGCACTGGGCATGGGATCGATGGGCTATGCGCCCAGGCGCCTGTACCAGAATCACCTGTCGCTGAAGAACTACTATGCCGCCGTCGAGGCCGGGCAGCTGCCCATCGTGGAGAGCGAACCGTTGACGGCGGAGCTGGAGATTGCGCGCGAGATGGTCAGCCAACTGCGTTTCACACAGGTGGACCTGGCCCGCGTCCGCGACAAATACGGCGTCGACGTGGGGGCGGTCTTCGAGGATCTGATCGATGCGCTCGTCGAGCTCGGCTACGTGGAGCGGCGCGGCGATGTCATTCGGCTCACGAATGCCGCCGAGCCCTACAACAACATCATCCCGATGCTGTTCGCACCCAACCGCTTCAAGGAAGTCATCTTCGCCCTGCCGGAAGAGTACCGCGAGAATTTCCCCCTGCCGGCGGTCCTGGCCAATGTCGGCGCGACTCAGTCGCGGCCGATACGCGCGGCCCGGCCCTAGAACCAGGCCTCGGGGTAGCGCCTTGTGGCCGGGATATTGTTGACCACCAGCGCCACCAGCAACAGCAGCACCGGCCCGACGGTGGCCGGGATCAGCACGTACAGGTAACCCAGGGCATGGATCTTGGACGAGCCGATCACCGCGATCAGGGCGGTCGCTCCGCCGGGCGGGTGCAGCGTGCGCGTGGCGTGCATCAGGGCAATCGCCGTGGCGACCGCCACGGCCTCGGCCACCCACGGGGTGTGCTGGAACAGGTGCCACACGGTCACGCCGACGAGGGCCGAGACGACGTGGCCGCCGACCAGGTTGCGCGGCTGGGCCAGGGGGCTGCGCACGGCACCGTAGGCCAGCACGGCCGAGGCGCCGAACGAGCCGATCATCAAGGTCATATCGGTGCCGGCGAGCATGTATTGGGTCATCAAGCCGCAGGCGCCGATACCGAAGAACGCGCCCACCCAGGACCAGAGGATCTCCGTGTTGCTCACCCGCGGCGGGCTGGCGGTGCCAGTGCCGCGCATCTTCGCCCAATACGCCGCGCGGATCACAGCAGGTCCTCCAGGTGGCAGGCGTCGACGAATTCCTTACGCTGCAGCAGGCCGCGCAGGCGACCCTCGGCGTCGACGACGGGCATGGCGCGCCCGTCGTGCTCGCGGAACGCCTTGATGATGGTGAAAAACCCAGCCTGGTCGTCCACGACCGTGGGCGGCGTCGACATCGCCTCACGTACGGGCGTCTCGTGGCAGTCGTGGCTGAAGGAATCGACGTCCTCGACCAGTCGCAGCAGCAACCCCATAAAGGTATCGGCGTGCATGCGCCGCAGGAAATCCGTCTCGGTCAGCATGCCAACAACGCGGTTGTCGGCATCGATCACCGGCAGACACTTCAGTCCCTGCCTCGCCAGGATCGCCGCGGCCTCGTCCAGCATGATATCCGGGTTCAACGGCTCGACCCCTTCGCGCATCATCCGCCCGGCGCGGATGCGCCCGAGCAGGCGCTCGGCGGCGTGGCGATGGGCCAGATGGTAGATCTGGCGAAAGTCCTCGGTGCTGATATCCAGGAAACCGGAGATGTGCTGCATGGCATCGAGGATGTCCTCGTCGGACAATTCGAGCTCAGGCAGGTCGTCACCCCCGGCATGCAGTGCCTGGAGGTCTAACTCATTGTCGTTGGCCATGGGATGCGTTTTCTAAAATGCGCGGCCGCCCGGTGCGGCCGCCAATACATATATTATTTGCACATGATAACACTGCGGCTCGTCGAAGGTCGACACCTTCCCAATGGGATATAACGCCATACCACTTGAAATACAGTGTGAGCGTGGAAAGCAGCGCGAGCAGCTTACGGTTACCTTAAAGCATCGTTATACATTCGCCGTGGCGGGCGATGGGGCACGAGGTGTTTGAAGGATTTATTGAAGTGTCGGCTGGACAGCCGGGCTGACCCGACGAACGGGCTGTGAGGTGGCGCCCAAAACGAAGTTACGGGGTAAAGCCGAGCATGCGCACGAGACTGAGTGCCACCAGGAACAGCGCCACCGCGGCGAGCAGACCGGCCCAGCGGGCGATGCGTTCGTTGCCGCTTTGCTTGGCGGCCAGCGAGACGATCAACAGCGAAACGCCCAGCATGTTGAACAGCCCCTCGGTGGAGCCGTTCACGAAACTGACCACGGCCAGTGCAGCCGGGATGGCGGCAATCAATAGCAGGTGGCGGGATTTGATGTTTACCAGTGGTTTGTCCATGACGGGGCAATCGGTCTGTTCGGCGTGCGTGTGCAGTTCGGCTACGGGACCGTATTGTAGCGACCGGGACCGCGCAGGGCCATGCGCCGTCGCAGGTCCGGTCCGGGCCGGTCCGGCCCGGGCTCAGCGGCACTTGACCACGTAAGTGCCGGGCAGGCTGTCGTGCCAGCCGCGCGCGCGCCTGCCCAGGAACGAGAACGCCTCGAAGGGGATGAGCCGTGCAAGGGAGCGTCCGAGTATCCGGCCGAAGCTTGCCCGCGTGCCCTCGACGTTGACCACCCGGGTCCCGGTCACCCACTTGCCCACGGTGCGGCCGGTCAGGCCCTCCAGCCCAATATAATAGGTAAGCAGCACGGCGGCGCCGATGGCGTAGCGCGGCAGGGAAATCAGCACCCGCACGCCGTCCTCGCCCCACACCGCGGCGACCACGACGCCCAGCAGGGCGCTCAAGGCCATATACACGAGGTAGTCGACCACCAGGTTGGCGAAGCGCAGCCCGTGGCCCACGGGCACGACCTCCAGGGGCCGGGGCGCCGGGTCTTCGAGCGCGCTCTTCGGAGGCTCGTAGGGCGATTTTGTCGGTTCCATGGCTTCCCCTCCGTGATTGACCTAGTGAACGGTTCCAATGCGTCGGCGGCAATCGCTATGCCCCCTGTCCCCTGGGTCGCGGGCGCGCAAGGCGCGGTTCAATGGCGACGCCGCGGTATCGAGACGCGCGCGACGACGGTGCTGAATATCGATATCGGCCGGCGACATGGTCGCCTCCAGGCAAGCGTATGTGAAGAATTCATGAACCCCTTGCAGCGCGGCACGCGTGGATCGCATGATGGGGATAACCCGCCGTGAACCGGTTCTCGGTTTGCGGCCACAGCCTCATCCCCACCGGGCGCCCCTCGGGCGCCGGCCCACTCCCCAGCGCGATCGTCACCAGCCAGCGCGATGCAGGGGCCGCTCCCCGGCGGGGACAGCGATTCAGGAGATTTCCCATGAACGAACAAACCGCACCCGATCTGGTCATCATCCTCATCACCGGACCCGAAAATCCCAAACGCCTGCCCTCGGCCTTCTTCCTGGCCGCCACGGCCGCCGCCGCCGAGCAGGAGGTCACCTTGTACTTCACCGGCCCCGCCACGGAGCTGCTCAAGGCCGGCACGGCGGAGAAGGTCGTGCCCCTGGAAGGCGGCAACAGCATCGCCGATTTCATGAAACTCGCCATGGACAACGGTGTCACTATCATCGGCTGCCGCCAGTCCCTGGACCTGAACGGCATGTCCGAAGACGACCTGTCGAAGGATCTGACCAAGGACATGCCCCTGCTCACCCCGAGTCAGGCCCTGCCCGCCCTCGGCGCGGCCGGCAAGGTCCTGACCTGGTAGACTCGCACCCGGCCGCCGTCGCACCAGCGGCGGCCGCCGGCCTCAACGCCCGCCGGGCGGCTGGCGTGCCGATGTGCCAGACCCACCCCCTGAGCCGTAACAACCAACAACTCGAAGCGACAACAAGATGAGAACCGTAACCCTAGGCAACAGCGACCTGAACGTCACGCACATCTGCCTCGGCACCATGACCTTCGGCCAACAGAACACCGAGGCCGAGGCCCACGCCCAGCTGGACTACGCCCTCGACCGGGGCATCAACTTCATCGACACGGCCGAGATGTACCCCGTGCCCCCGCGCGCCGAGACCACCAGCCGCACCGAGCAGTACGTCGGCAGCTGGCTCGGCCGGCGCCCGCGCGAGTCCGTCATCCTGGCCAGCAAGGCCACCGGCCCGGGCCGCCCCTTCGACTGGATCCGCGGCGGCGAACTCAACTTCACCCGCGCCAACCTCCAACAGGCCCTGGAGGGATCGCTGCGCCGCCTGCGGACCGACTACCTCGACCTCTACCAGCTGCACTGGCCGGACCGCAACGTGCCCGTGTTCGGCGGCTACCACTTCGACCCGACCAACGAACGCGAGACCGTACCGCTGCGCGAGACCGTCGCCGCGCTCGGCGAGTTCATCGAGGCCGGCAAGATCCGCCACTGGGGGATGTCCAACGAGACGCCCTGGGGCCTGATGAGCGCCGTGCGCACCGCCGACGAGCTCGGCGTGCCCCGCCCCGTGTCGGTCCAGAACGCCTACAACCTCCTGAACCGCACCTGGGAGGGCGGGCTGTCCGAGGTCGGCTACCGCGAGAACGTCGGCCTGCTGGCCTACTCGCCGCTGGGCTTCGGCTTCCTCACGGGCAAGTACCACGACGACCCGAAGGCCGAGGGCCGGGCCACCCTGTTCGAGGGCTTCGCCGGGCGCTACGCCAAGCCCAATGTGACCGCCGCGGTCAGCGCCTATGTCGAGCTGGCCCGCGAGCACGATCTGACGCCCACCCAGCTCGCCCTGGCCTTCACCTACAACCGCTGGTGCGTGGCCAGCACCATTATCGGCGCGACGACCATGGACCAGCTGGCCGAGGACATCGCCGCCGACGA